>ERZ1674045.251-NODE-251-length-16122-cov-13.301176_pt1 | contig 16122 bp, 10 predicted proteins | sample MGYA00581131_ERZ1674045 | MGnify/ENA primary metagenome ERZ1674045 (study PRJEB41354, sample SAMEA4873299) | human saliva metagenome | biome: human-associated habitat [ENVO:00009003]; feature: mouth environment [ENVO:08000002]; material: saliva material...
ATCAAACGTCCATCGATACGGCATCCTACAATTGTCATAAATTTTCCCCCTTTATGTGTTTTAGTGTAGGTTTACGAGTTAAATGAATCTCTTCTTTATATTCACCCTCTGTTTCAAAGATGATGATGCGGTTGGCACCTTCCTTGAGATAGCTATGAGGGATATAAAGCGAGAGTGTTGGGCCGACATTCCAAAAACGTCCTAAATTCTGCCCATTGACAAAGGCAACTCCCTTACCAAACTCAGACAAGTCTAGGTAAGTATCTTTTGGCTCTTGGACTGTAAAGTCATAAGCGTAAAAGGCTGGTTGTCCTTCTGTCCATCCTTTTGAAAAATCAATTTTCTCAGGATTATCTAGTGGGAGTGGATAGTGTTTCCAGTTTAGTAAGAAATGCAAATCCTTACAAACCCCTGTCCGAATTCCCTTACGTTGCGTGTCCGCTAAGAACTTGTGACCATAGTTGACACGCCCCATATTTTCTATCAAGATATCCAATCTAGACAGCGCTTTCTTTTCTCCTTGATAGAAAATATCTTCCCCAATTTCTGTCTGATATTGGGTTTCAACCCACTGACCATCGACATAAAGCTGAGCTCTATCTCGACCATCAATGATACGAAGTCTTTCTTCTTCTGCATCCCAGTTTGTTTCTGTTCGATAGAGTAAGTAGCCATAACTTTGTCCCAACTCCTCCATCTTTTTAGGATAGAGACTTTCTACTGGACTAGACAAGCTATCTAAGGTTTCAAACAAGGAAACTTTTTCAACCAGTGGAATAGCATCCAACTCCATACTCTCTTTGTAGAGTGGTTCCAACTGCGGATACTCTGGGAAATGTGTTGCCATCATCTTCTTGACTGCCAGATATTTGGCAGTTGGATTTCCTTCCTCATCAAGAAGGGCATCGTAATCATAAGATGTAACTTGTGGCAGGTCCAAAGTCCCTCGAGCTGAGCAACCATTCATGAAGCCAAAGTTTGTACCACCATGGAACATGTACAGATTGATGGAGCCTTGTTCCAAAACCTCTCGAACTGCATCTGCCAATTCTTTTGGATCCCGTGTGATAATCGGTTCTTTCCAACGGTTGAACCAACCATCCCAGAACTCCATACACATAAGTGGCCATTTCTTGCCATGCTCGTCAAAGAATTCCTGCATCTGTGAAAAGTTGTAAGGTGCCTTAGAACCAAAGTTCCCTGTTACAAAGAGATCATCTTCGATTAAGGTTCCAGCTTTCAGAGTTGCTCTCCATGGACCGTCTGATGTAAAGAGGGGACAGGTTACGCCACGCTCTTCCATCAAGTGTCGAATCGCTCTCAGGTAAGCCTTATCTTCTCCGTAAGAACCATACTCATTTTCAACCTGCATCATAAGGATATTGCCACCCTTGTCCAACAAATGTGGGACCAGTCGTGACAAGAGCTGGTCATAGTAGCGACCGACAGCTTCAATATAGGCTGGGTCTGATGAACGAATCCTCATATCTTTGGTTAAGAGCCAAGCCGGTAAACCACCAAATTCCCACTCCGCACAGATAAATGGTGACGGACGTACAATAGCATAGAGGCCTAAATCTTGTGCTATTTGGAGAAATCTCTCCAAATCCAGAGCTCCTTCAAAGTTAAACTCACCCTCACGGGGTTCGTGTAGATTCCAAGCAACGTAAGTCTCTACCGTGTTAAAACCAAGAGCCTTCAAGTTGTAGAGCGAATGAGACCAATCTTCTGGCGGAATCCTAAAATAATGAATGGCGCCGGACAGAATCTTGAACGGTTTTCCATCTAAATAGAAATCGTCCCTAATCTCAAATCGTGTCATATTATTACCTTCTGACAATTAAAGTTCACGCTTTCATTTGTTGATATAGTAAATATATCTCAATATCCTGCATTTGTCAATAGGTTTTCACAATTTTTTTCATTTTTTACCAACTTTTACACAAAAAAATTATAAAGATATAGATTTTACAGACATAGAGCTTCAAATAGCTAGCATGTATAAAAATGTATAAAATCTCCTTTTTTATATGTAAATTAACCTTATAGTCTATTATTCTAATTTTTTTATTCAAAAGACTACTATTCTTTCCGTTTTTATGGTAAAATCTTTAACGGAGAAGGAAAATCGAGGTGAAATTATGGCAATTCCAAAATATCAATATATAAAAGATGAATTAAAGAACAAAATCATCTCTGGGCAATTTGCAAGTGGAGATAAATTTTACACTGAAGCTGAATTGATTGCAATGTATGATGTTAGTTCTATCACAGTTGTCCGTGCCTTAAACGACCTTGCCAAAGATGGTTATATTGTCCGCCAACAAGGAAAGGGTACATTCGTTTCACGCGCACGCAAACACAAACTCGTAGAGTTTTCAGATGTAGAAGTTTTTGAAACTAAAGATGATAAAGTGACCGTCCTTTCTATTGAGCGTGGAAACAAACTAAGCTACTTAGAAAAACTTGGACTACGCGGTGACCAATTCTACTACAAGATTGAACGTGTACGCGAAACAAATGGTGTCGTATACATCTACCACACATCTTATATTCCAGAACAATACATCAACGCAAATTATCCAAATCTTGAATATTATAGTTCTATCTATAACCGTTTCAAATCAGATTACCACATTCACATGAATGATGAACATTTTGAAGAAATCAATGAAATAGCATTTCCAACTCCAGAACATGCGGCTTCGGTCCTCGGAGTCGATGAGCAATTCCCAACCGTTTTACAAACCAAGACTACTAAGCTAGAGTCTACTGGTCAAGTTCTCGCTTACAGCGAAACTTATAAACGAGCGGATTATTACAAAATCAAATTCATTTCATGTGACCGTGATCACTAAGAATAAAGCCTAAGCCTAATCGCTTGGGCTTTTTTCTATACATATTATACCACAATAATAAGAAAGCGCTTACTTTTTGTATGACCTTCTATATTTTGTAGAATATTTTATAGAAATAGGATTGAATTACACTACATATGCATATGTTAATAAATAGAATTCTTTATTTAATTTTTATTAGTTTTTATACTTATTATAGTTTTCCATCGTCTCCTCTTGACTCTTGTTAATATAAGAAATAAAATAAGGGTGTTGTTTTATGTAAACGCTATCAATATAAAATACAATCAGGAGGTTTTGCAATGAAACAAGAAAAACAACAACGTTTTTCCATTCGTAAATACGCTGTAGGAGCAGCTTCTGTTCTAATTGGATTTGCCTTCCAAGCACAGGCTGTTGCAGCCGATGGAGTTACTCCTACTACAGAAAGCCAATCGACCATCCATACGGTTTCCGATTCCCCTCAAGCATCTGAAAATCTGACTACTGAGGAAACACCTAAAGCAGAGCTTCAACCAGAAACTCCAAAAACTGTAGAAACAGAAACTCCAGCTACTGATAAGGTAGCTAATCTTCCAAAAACAGAGGAAAAAACACAAGAGGAAGTTAGTCCAACTCCTAGTGATAAAGAAGAAGTGGTAACTCCAACTTCTGTTGAAAAAGAAGCTGCCGATAAAAAGGCAGAAGAAGCTAGCCCTAAAAAGGAAGAGCAGAAAGAGGCTAATTCTAAAGAGTCGGATACAGACAAGACTGATAAGTCAGAAGCTGACAAAGATAAACCAGCTAAAAAAGATGAAACGAAAGCAGAAGCTGATAAACCAGCAACAGAGGCAGGAAAGGAACGCGCTGCAACTCAAAATGAAAAATTAGCTAAACGAAAAATCGTTTCAATTGATGCCGGACGTAAATATTTCTCACCTGAGCAGCTCAAAGAAATTATCGACAAAGCTAAAGAATATGGTTACACAGATCTTCATCTCTTGGTAGGTAACGATGGCCTCCGTTTCATGTTGGATGATATGTCTATGAAAGTGGGCGATAAAACCTACTCTAGTGATGATGTCAAACGCGCCATTGAAAATGGAACAAATGCTTATTACAATGATCCAAATGGTAACCATCTCACTGAAAGTCAGATGACAGATTTGATTAATTATGCCAAAGATAAAGGAATTGGAGTAATTCCAACTGTCAATAGTCCTGGACATATGGATGCTATGCTCCATGCTATGAAAGAACTTGGCATTGAGAATCCTAACTTTGATTATTTTGGTAAAAAATCGGAACGAACTGTTGACTTAAATAATAAACAAGCAGTCGATTTCACAAAAACTCTGATTGACAAATACGCTCACTACTTCTCTAACAAATCTGAAATTTTCAATATTGGACTAGATGAATATGCCAATGATGCGACAGATGCTAAAGGTTGGAGTGTGCTTCAAGCTGATAAATATTATCCAAATGAAGGTTACCCTGAAAAAGGATATGAAAAATTCATCTCTTACGCTAATGACCTCGCTCGTATTGTAAAATCTCACGATCTCAAACCAATGGCCTTTAACGACGGTATCTACTACAATAGCGACACAAGCTTTGGTAGTTTTGACAAAGATATCATCGTTTCTATGTGGACTGGTGGTTGGGGTGGCTACGATGTTGCTTCTTCTAAACTACTAGCTGAAAAGGGCCACCAAATCCTTAATACCAACGATGCTTGGTACTACGTCCTCGGACGAAATGCTGACAGCCAAGGTTGGTACAATCTCGATCAGGGGCTCAATGGTATTAAAAATACACCAATCACTTCTGTTCCAAAAACAGAAGGAGCTGATGTTCCATTCATCGGTGGTATGGTAGCCGCTTGGGCTGATACACCATCTGCACGTTATTCCCCATCTCGCCTCTTCAAACTCATGCGTCATTTTGCAAATGCCAACGCTGAATACTTCGCAGCAGACTACCAGTCTGCTGAACAAGCACTGAAAGAAATTCCAGCAGACCTCAAGCGCTACACAACAGAAAGCGTTAATGCTGTCAAAGAAGCTGAAAAAGCAATCCGTTCCCTCGATAGCAACCTAAGCCGTGCTCAACAAGACACGATTGATCAAGCAATCGCAAAACTTCAAGAAGCTATTAGTCAGCTAATCTTCACCCCAGAAGCTCAAAAAGAAGAAGATGCTAAACGCGAACTTGAAAAACTTAATAAGAATAAAGTCATTTCCATCGATGCAGGTCGCAAATACTTCTCTCTAGATCAACTCAAACGTATCGTAGATAAGGCTAGCGAACTCGGCTACTCTGATGCCCATCTCCTTCTAGGAAATGATGGTCTTCGTTTCCTACTCGATGATATGACCATTACTGCCAACGGAAAAACCTATGCTAGTGATGACGTTAAAAAAGCTATTATCGAAGGAACGAAAGCTTACTACGACGATCCAAACGGTACTGCGTTGACACAGGCAGAAGTGACAGAGCTTGTTCAATACGCTAAGGAAAAAGGTATTGGTCTGATTCCAGCTATCAATAGTCCTGGACATATGGATGCCATGCTGGTTGCCATGGAAAAACTCGGCATCAAGAATCCTCAAGCCAACTTTGATAAAGTTTCAAAAACAACCATGGACCTTGAAAATCAAGAAGCCCTTAACTTTACCAAAGCGCTTATCGGTAAGTACATGGATTACTTTGCTGATAAATCAAAGATTTTCAACTATGGTACCGATGAATATGCCAATGATGCGACAAATGCCCAAGGTTGGTACTACCTCAAATGGTATGGACTCTATAACAAGTTCGCAGATTATTCTAACAGCCTAGCTGCTATGGCCAAGGAAAGAGGGCTTCAACCAATGGCCTTCAACGATGGCTTCTACTATGAGGATAAGGACGATGTTCAGTTTGACAAAGATGTCTTGATTTCTTACTGGTCTAAAGGCTGGTGGGGCTACAATCTTGCATCACCTCAATACCTCGCAAGCAAGGGCTATAAGTTCTTGAATACAAATGGGGATTGGTACTATGTTTTAGGCAATCACAAACCAGACGAAGCTTATCCTCTTTCAAAAGCAATTGAAAATTCTGGAAAAGTTCCATTCAATCAACTTGCTTCTACCAAATATCCTGAAGTAGACCTTCCAACAGTCGGAAGTATGCTTGCTATCTGGGCAGATAAACCAAGCGCTGAATACAAGGAAGAAGAAATCTTTAAACTCATGACTGCCTTTGCAGACCACAACAAAGACTACTTCCGCGCTAATTATAATACGCTCCGTGAATTATTAGCTAAAATTCCTACAAACTTAGACGGATATAGCGCAGAAAGCCTAGCAGCCCTCAAGGCAGCAAAAGATGGACTCAACCTTAACCTCAACCGCAGCAAACAAGCTGAACTAGACGCACTAGTAGATAAACTAAAGACTGCCCTTAAAGGTCTGAAACCAGCTGCCACTCACTTAGGAAGCCTAGATGAAAATGAACTGGCTGCTAACGTTGAAAACCGACCAGAACTTCTTGTGAAGACAGAAGAAATCCCGTTTGAAGTTATCAAGAAAGACAATCCAAATCTCCCAGCTGGACAAGAAAAAGTTGTCAAAGCTGGAGTTCTAGGTGAACGTACTTCTTACATCTCTGTTCTTACAGAAAATGGGAAATCAACAGAAACCGTTCTTGATAGCCAGGTAACCAAAGAAGCTGTGAACCAAGTTGTTGAAGTTGGTGCTCCTGTAACTCACAAGGGTGATGAAAGTGGTCTTGCAGCAACTAGTGATGCAAAACCTAGACTAGATGTCCAAGAGGAAGAAATTCCATTCACCACCATCACTCGTGAAACCAATCAATTGCCTAAAGGACAATCTCGTGTCTTAACAGAAGGTGTAAACGGTCGTATAAGTCACTTCTATTCTGTAACTACGGCTGCAGACGGAACTGAAGTTAGAACATTGGTTACCAGTGTCGTAGCGCAGGAAGCTGTTACACAAGTAGTCGAAGTCGGAACTCTGGTAACACATGTAGGCGATGAAAACGGACAAGCCGCTGTCAAAGAAGAAAAACCAGCACAAGAAATCCCAAGTGTGCCAACTCCTGCGGTAGAAGAAAAATCAGTACTAGAGATTCCAGGCGAATCGGCTCCAACAACTGTTCCTGCTGAGGAAAACAAAGCTCTTCCTCAAGGTCCAGCTCCTGTAGCCACAGAGAAAAAACTTCCTGAAACAGGAAGTCACCATTCTGCAGGACTAGTAGTCGCAGGACTCATGACCACACTAGCAGCCTACGGACTCACTAAAAGAAAAGAAGACTAAGTCTTTTGGATAAAAAATAAACAGCGAGATTATGAACCTCGCTGTTTATTTTTTAATTAATCACCAAGTCCAAGACGTCCAAAGATATCATCCACTCGTTTGGTGTAGTAAAGAGGGTTAAAAATTTCGTCGATTTCCTCTTGTGTGAGACGTGATGTTACTTCTGGATCTGCCTCAAGAAGTGGTTTAAAGTCTACTTGATTGTCCCAAGAGTAAGCTGTTTTTGGTTGTACCAAGTCATAGGCTTGCTCACGGGTCATCCCTTTTTCAATCAAGGTCAACATAGCGCGTTGGCTGAAGATAAGACCAAAAGTCGAGTTCATGTTGCGGATCATGTTTTCTGGGAAGACAGTCAAGTTCTTAACAATATTTCCAAAACGGTTGAGCATGTAGTCAATCAAAATGGTTGTATCTGGTGTGATGATACGCTCAGCTGATGAGTGCGAAATATCGCGTTCATGCCAGAGAGCGACATTCTCATAGGCCGTAATCATGTGACCACGGATAACACGCGCAAGACCTGTCATGTTTTCAGAACCGATAGGGTTGCGTTTGTGAGGCATTGCTGAAGACCCTTTTTGCCCTTTAGCAAAGAATTCTTCCACTTCGCGTTGTTCTGATTTTTGCAAACCACGAATCTCAGTCGCCATACGTTCTATTGAAGTCGCGATGCTAGCAAGAACTGCAAAGTACTCAGCATGAAGGTCACGAGGAAGGACCTGTGTAGAGATTTCTTGAGCACGGATACCCAATTTGTCGCAGACGTATTTTTCAACGAATGGTGGGATGTTGGCAAAGTTCCCAACCGCACCAGAAATCTTACCAGCTTCCACACCAGCAGCCGCATGCTCGAAACGCTCGATGTTGCGCTTCATTTCGCTATACCAAGTCGCCAATTTCAGACCAAAGGTTGTAGGTTCAGCGTGCACACCGTGGGTACGACCCATCATGATGGTAAACTTGTGCTCCTTAGCCTTATCAGCGATGATGTTGGTAAAGTTTTCAAGGTCACGACGGATGATGTCGTTGGCCTGCTTGTAGAGGTAGCCGTAGGCAGTATCCACCACGTCGGTAGAAGTCAACCCATAGTGGACCCACTTGCGCTCTTCACCAAGCGTCTCAGAAACCGCACGTGTGAAGGCAACCACATCGTGACGCGTCTCCTGCTCAATCTCCAAAATACGGTCGATGTCAAAGTCCGCCTTCTCGCGAATCAAAGCCACATCTTCCTTAGGGATTTCCCCCAACTCAGCCCATGCCTCGTCAGCCAAGATTTCCACCTCAAGCCAAGCACGGTATTTATTTTCTTCACTCCAAATGTTCGCCATCTCAGGGCGAGAGTAACGGTTGATCATGTTGTTAATTTTTCCTTTCTTTTTCTACTTCACGATGTGAAAACAAAGCATAGAACATTGATTAGCCAAATTATTCAAATTCTTCTTTCCCAATCCATACAGACGGGTAATGTTCCAATGAATTAAGGTCTGTATCCAGTGGCAAGTCATAAATTGCTAAATAGTTTTCAGGGTATTGAGCAAGCAACTCTTCATACTTAGATTTCACCTTTTCGTGATTACTACTAGCATACAAGACTTCGACGACTGCTCCAGTATTATCTTTTTCAACAAATGCGTTGACAATGAGTTGTATCATATAATTGATAAAGTCCGTAGCCCGTATTCAGTTTTAATGAATATAGGTGCCCTTGTTCCTTTCTTTTTTATTTTTAATTAAGTAATTGATTCAAATCTTCTAAAACATTATAATTCATACTGTTATAATTATTAATAATCAGACTACGTGAATTTTGATACTCTATCCAAAATGATTCATTTATTTTCGATAGATTACTACTTAATAACTGTGTAATTACTGATACAAGTTGATTCATATTCGAATTTTGCTCTAAGGCCGCAACTCCAAATTGTAATCTAGCGATTGCTAAACAAAACGCCCAATCATCAATTGATAACGTGAATTTTATATTATTACAATCTATTTTTGATAAGACAAATGAAAATACTAGCAAACTCCAAATATTATTCGTGCTAATTGTCCAAGAAGTACCTTTATTTTTAAAGTCTTTGATAATATTACTAAAAGACTTATAAACAACTGAAACTACATTATCTGCATATTGAATTAATTCATCAACATGGCTTCCCTCGGAAATACGTACATCTAATGACGTAGCTGCTAACTCACTCAGTATAACTTCATCTATACTACAAATTGGATCTATAATAATAGAGCTATTCTCATAAATTCTACCCTGTTTGATTAGTTGTACTAATAGCTCTCCTAATGCAGTTAAATTTATTAAATTACTAATTTTGCGATCTTGAGTATAAGCCCCTTTATATAAAATCGAATTTGATATCTGAGAAATTGATTGCTTATCTTTAATTAATTTCTTTATTCTCGAGTTAAGAAATTCAAATTGGGAATCTTTTCGAATCAATTTACGAAATTGTCTCAATGCTGTTAGTAAAGCTTTCTCACGCTCCTTTAAATCCGATTTATCTATATTCGTAGCTTTTAAAAACAGATTTTCAATCTGCAAAAAGCCATCATATTTTAATAACGAATTTATCAATTCATAAAAATATGCTAGATTTTTATCACGAAATTCAAAACCTAAAATGCTAATAACTAATTCAGTAGCAATATAAAAATATTTGTCGTATATATTAACATAAAAATGACTGCTATCTAAGTAATTAGAAATAAAATCTTCTAATGCTCTATTATTCATCTCTTTGTTTATAAAGAGATCATTTCCTTTTATTTCATTTTTCTCATCTTGAATAGATTTATGTTCTAACTTAAACTGAGAATATTGACTTAATAGAAGAGGTTCCTCTGATTCATCTGTAATAACTCCACCATATACAAAATAATTTTGTTGCCCAATATTAAATTTTCCATTTTTTTCAGCAATACCGCCTGTATTACCAGATTCATCAAGGTATACTTTTTTCATCAATTTCCTTTCCTTACTCACCCCCTCTTTTCCAAATAAACACAGATGGGTAGTTCGATAAAGTGTTAAAATAGACATCCAACAACAAATCATATATCGCTAAATGTTTCTCAGAGTATTGAGTAACCAGCTCTTCAAACTTAGCTTTCACCTTTTCACAAATGTAATCATAGTAACATTCTTAAAAAAAAGTATCTGGAATATTTTGCTTGGGGATATTTTTATTTGATTCAATTATTTGCACTAATTTTTCATAGTTTTCATTTTCCATTATTTTATCTTTATAATTTTCACCACCATAAAATACACAACCACGAATTTCCCTATACAAATCCATCCCAGTGTATTTACTTAGCTGTCTATATTTATCTTTTGCAATATCGTCTCCGAGCTTTATCTTATAATTTATTATTATTGTCCCTAAAGTATAAGATGAAATACACATATTTCCAATGGTTGTAAACACCTCTTTCTCAGCATCCAATTTTACATCTATAACAATCTCTCTATATTGACTAATAATCTCAGCTAATTGTTTATTGCTAAAGTATTCATTTATTTCTTTAGGTAATCCAATTTGTTCTATCATTTCTGGAGTTACAACAATTTGGATACTCTTTTTTATTGTATCTACCATATATGGATTTAAAAAATTATTAATGATTATTGGAATAGTAACCGATAAGATAACTCCCACAAAAAATGTGCTTTTCGAAACTTTTCTTAGGTAGGGGAGAGGTAAAACAATTGTTAGAGCAAGGTAACAAACAAGCACTAAAAAAAAGTAAAATAAAATTACACTAAACTTTTGAATATCATCAAAGGAATTAAGAATTAATATTGAAACTGCTATTGGAATTAAGTAATATTGGAAGCTCACCCAGTAGTACCTATATCTCAACAAATATATCATCAAATCTACAAAAAATAAAATGTAGCTTATTATTCCTAGAACGAATATAACAGCTTCATTTGAAAAAAAAATAAGAATTAATGCAAACACACTCATTATTATCATGATAATAAAAGACGAAAATTCGAATAATTTTTTATCTATAATTCTTCTTTTTTCAATATCTGTTTTCATAGATTCATCTAAAATGTAAAAATAATTTTTATCCCTTACTTCTTTAATTAAATCCTTTATATTGTTAAATGGATCATCTATTTTAATATAATAATATCCAGAAATAGATAGAAGTAGTATGAAGGATATTAATAATAAAATTTTATTATTTGAGTATACTGCTAATAAAAATAATCCAATACTACATAAACTATAAAATTTTTTAAAATTTAAGAACACTCTTTCAAACTCACCTCTTCAATCAATCCCTTTCCCAAATTCATCCACACTATCTGGCACATCACTAAACAAAGTCACATGCCCCATCTTGCGGTTGTGCTTCGCCTCTATTTTACCATACATGTGGAGGTGGGCGCTTGGATTTTCTGTGACATATTTTTCAGCAACCTCGACGTGTTGGCCGAGGACATTGAGCATGACAGCTGTCGCATGTAGTTTGATGTCTGGCAATGGTGCTCCCAGAACGCCTAAAATGTGGGTATCAAATTGAGAGAAATCACAGGCTTCAATCGAGTAGTGACCAGAATTGTGTGGACGTGGCGCAATTTCATTGACAATGATGTCATCAGCAGTCGCAAACATTTCCACACAAAGTGTTCCAGACAAGTTCAGTTGTTCTGCGATTCGCACTACCATGGCTTTGGCCTTGTCTGCTAAACTCTCAGAAATTCGAGCTGGAACAATGGTCTTAGATAGAATGTTGTTACGGTGGACATTTTCCTGAACTGGGAAAACCGTCACGTCCTTACCATTACCAGACACGATGACAGAAATCTCAAGGTCAAAGTTGACAAATTCCTCTAAAACGCAGGCTGCTGAGTCAGCTAACGCATAGGCTTCTTCCAAGTCTGCTTCCGAGCGAATGACCTTTTGTCCATGCCCATCATAGCCACCTGTCGCAGTCTTGAGGACATAGTTTTTCGACAGGTCCATATCTGCCAAGTCTTGGCTAGAAGTCACAACCTTGTAAGGAGCCACCGTTACTTGGGCCTTGTTTGAGAGAAAATCTTTTTCAAAAATACGATTTTGCGAAATGCGAAGCAGGTCTGTCCCTTGTGGAAGTTGCCCATCCTTGACAACCGCATCCAATCCGTCGGCATCGACATTTTCAAACTCATAGGTGAGGACATCGCAACGCTCAGCCAACTGACGCAGAGCATCCACGTCATTATAAGGAGCCACGATGATCTCCGCCACGCGAGAGGCCGGGCAATCCGCCGCAGGATCCAGCGCGATAACCTTGTGGCCCATGTAGATAGCAGAAATGGCCATCATTTGACCTAGCTGGCCGCCACCGATAATTCCGATTGTTTTAGATGAGCTCATTCGTCGACTCCTCTGCGATTTTTCCTTGCTCTTCTGCGAAATCTGCCAATGCTGTCGCGATAGACTGATCCTCTACTGAAAGGAGACGGAGGGCAAAGAGCGCTGCATTTGTCGCACCCGCTTCCCCAATAGCCATAGTTGCCACAGGTACACCGCCCGGCATCTGCACAATCGAATAAAGAGAATCCACGCCACTAAGGGCACGTGATTTGACAGGTACACCAATGACTGGAAGGGTGGTTTTAGCCGCTACCATTCCTGGCAAATGTGCGGCACCACCAGCACCCGCGATGATGACCTTGATCCCGCGGCTACGAGCTTCGTCGGCATGTCTGAACATGAAATCAGGTGTACGGTGGGCAGAGACAACTTTCTTTTCGTAGGCTACATCGAAGCGGTCTAGAACCTCTGCTGTTTTTTGCATGGTGGCCCAGTCGGATTTTGAGCCCATGATGATGGAAATAATTGGTTTGGTCATAATTTTCCTTTTCTTTCTTTTTTCAATCACTTTAGGTTGTGAGGGACGGAAGCAAACCTTTGGTTTCATTCCTAAACTTTGATTCTAAAGTCTCAAAGTTTCCCCCGGCCAGAACAGATGTTATTCAGGTCTTTTCACCACGGCGACCATTATCGTACTTGGCGACTTCGTCGCTTCTTCTTATATCTTTATCGAATAGCCTTGCTTCCAATATCTGTTCGGTAAAAGAGGCCTTCTGTTTGTTGTTGGGCGAGTTCTTGGTAGATGGTACTTTGGGCTTCTTTAACGGTGTCTGCTGTGGTGACGAGCATATAGACACGGCCACCGTTTGAAAGAAGGTCTTGCTCATTTTCAGCGAACTTAGCCCCTGCATAGTAGGTGATGATGTCGCCATCGGTTTTAGCTGGCAACTTGACACCTTTTTCATAGTCTAGCGGGTACCCATTGGATGCGACAACTACACCAAGTGTCACACCCTTGTCCGTCCATGTGATGTTTGGCTCCTTGCCATCCAGAATATCTGTGATATTTTGGGCAAAGTCAGATGTCAAACGAGGTAGGATAATCTGGGTTTCAGGATCTCCAAAGCGAGCATTAAACTCGATAACCTTAGGTCCATCAGCTGTCAAGATAAGCCCTGCGTAAAGAACTCCCAGATAAGGGCGACCTTCTTTAATCATCCCTTCGAGGACTGGCTTGACAATGGTGTCAACCGCTGTATCAACTACACTCTGTGGTAAATGAGGAACTGGCGCATAGGCACCCATCCCACCAGTGTTAGGACCCTTGTCCTCGTCGTAGGCTCGTTTGTGGTCCTGAGCCGTTGGCATGATGTAGAATTTGTCCCCATTGACAAAGGCAAAGAGAGAAAATTCCTCTCCTTCAAGGAATTCCTCAATAACCACACGCGCACCTGAGTCACCAAATTTATTATCCAAAAGCATCTCGTGAGCTGCTTCGACCGCTTGCTCGACTGTCTCAGCAACAACGACACCTTTCCCGAGCGCCAAGCCATCCGCCTTGACTACGATAGGCGCACCCTGCTTTTCGATATAGGCCTTGGCTTCCTCAAAATCTGAGAATGTGCCATAAGCTGCTGTCGGAACGCCGTATTTGACCATGATTTCCTTGGCAAAATCCTTGGACCACTCCAGCTCCGCTGCTAATCTTGTCGGACCAAAAGCCCTGAGGCCTGCTTGGTTAAAATCATCCACAATCCCAGCCGCAAGGGCGTCATCTGGCCCGATAAAGGACCAAGCGATATCGTTGTCTTTTGCAAACTCAATCAATTTAGAATGTTCGGAAATAGAGATATCTACCAATTCCAACCCATCCAGAGTCATACCGTCATTCCCAGGAGCTACAAATACTTTTTCAACGTCTTTTGATTCAAGTAACTTTTTAGCAATCGCATGCTCACGACCACCCGAACCGACAACTAACAGCTTCATCTTACAACCTCTTTGCGAATTATTTACTAATATTATAACACAAACGTTCGTTTTAATCTTGTTTTATTAAGCATTTTTAATCAAAAAAGGAAAGAAACTGTTTTCTTCCCTTTTACCTTCTTAATGTCTAAAATGTCTCACGCCTGTAAAGACCATGGTCAAGCCATATTTATCCGCAGCTTCGATGGATTCTTGGTCACGGACAGAGCCACCTGGCTGGATGATGGCCTTGATACCTGCTTTTGCGATTTCTTCCACATTATCCGCAAATGGGAAGAAGGCATCGGAAGCAAGCACAGCGCTGTCAAGGCGGTCTTTGGCTTGGTCAATGGCAATACGTACGGAAGCCACACGGTTAGTTTGACCTGGACCAACACCCAGTGTCATGTGGTCGTTGGTCACGATAATTCCGTTTGATTTGACATACTTGATAGCCTTCCAAGCGAACTCAAGAGCTGTCGCTTCTGTCTCTGTTGGTTGGCGTTTGGTCACCACTTGCCAGTCAGCTGGACTTTCTTTGACAACATCTTGGTTTTGCACCAGAAGTCCACCGACAACACCTGTATATTCTGCTTCCACTTCGCTAGCCTCTTGAGCATCAAATGGCAAGACAAGGATACGCAAGTTTTTCTTTTTATTGGTCAAAATAGCTAGCGCCTCATCCGTATAGCTTGGTGCTATGATGATTTCAAGGAATACACCATGCATCTTCTCAGCTGTCGCAGCATCCACCTCACGGTTAAGAACAACGATACCACCAAAGATAGACACTGGGTCAGACTCATAAGCGTAGTCCCAAGCAGTCTCGATGTCATCAGCCTGACCGATTCCACATGGGTTCATGTGTTTGAGAGCCACAACGGTTGGACGATCTTTGAAATCACGGATGATACGAATGGCAGCGTCAGCATCACGGATATTGTTGAATGACAGTTCCTTACCGTTAAGCTGTTTGGCTGAAGCAATGGAGTAGTCTGTCGGCAAAGCTTTTTGGTAGAAGTCCGCGTCTTGTTGAGGATTCTCACCGTAACGCATGGCTTGCTTGAGGTCATAAGTCAAGGTCAACTTTTCAGGTTTGCTTTCACCCACTTGAGCTGTAAAATATTCTGCAATCAAGGCATCATAAGCTGCTGTGTGACGGAAAACTTTTGCTGCTAAACGTTGACGAGTTTCATAAGCTGTTTCACCATTTGCTGACAATTCGTTAAGCACCACATCATAGTCAGCAGGGTCTACCACAACTGTTACGCTAGCATGATTTTTCGCAGCTGAGCGAAGCATAGATGGCCCGCCGATATCTATGTTTTCAACTGCGTCAGCATAAGTCACGTCTTGTTTGAGGATGGTTTCCTTAAATGGGTAAAGGTTAACTACAACAAGATCGATAAGCTCGATGTTATTATCTTTGGCCGCTTCCAGGTGACTATCCAAGTCACGACGAGCGAGGAGTCCACCGTGTATATTTGGATGAAGGGTCTTAACACGACCATCCATCATTTCTGGAAAACCAGTCACATCATCGATGGCAATGGTCTTCACCCCAGCATTATCAAGGGAAACCTTGGTCCCACCTGTCGAGATAATCTCCCAACCAAGTTTTTTAAGTTCTTGGGCAAATTCAACAATGCCCGCTTT
>ERZ1674045.258-NODE-258-length-15921-cov-3.215807_pt1 | contig 15921 bp, 17 predicted proteins | sample MGYA00581131_ERZ1674045 | MGnify/ENA primary metagenome ERZ1674045 (study PRJEB41354, sample SAMEA4873299) | human saliva metagenome | biome: human-associated habitat [ENVO:00009003]; feature: mouth environment [ENVO:08000002]; material: saliva material...
TGGAAGCTTGAGGTACGGGCTTCTCAAAAAGGAAGGATTAAAAGAAATGACTGTCAACCTTAGCCCTGATGTCAAAGCAGCACAGTACGCGCATAGCCTCTATGCACAGCGTCGCGTTGACATCGCTGACAACTACACGCAACAGTGCAGCGAAAACAGGGAGCGACTCGCATCGGACCTGGCCGATATCGCCCTGGAATACGACATCGCACCCACCCGAGTCATTCGGAACGCCTTTGGTGCAGACAGAACCGACTTCGTCAGTGCCGTCCGTCGCTCACTCGCGGCTAAGAAGGCGCAGAGGAACACTAGGGAAGGCGACTGATAATGATTAAACTCGAAACAGATCTACGCAGCATCCAAATAACGCCGAAAACAGGTGAGACGGCCTCCTACGTGTACGCCAGCTACATCTATGGATGCCCCATCCCTAAATGGGAGCCTCGCTTCCCTCACGACCTCGCGCCTTACTCGCTGACCCTCCCCACGTTTGTAAACGACGTCTGCGTCAGGCGACTCGAACCCGGCGTCTTCTACCGGCTGCCGGAGGCCGCCTGTCAGTCGCTCGGCGCCGCTGAAGAGCTAAGCCTCATCCCCCTGTACGTCGAAATCAGCCACGTCCCCTACGTTGACTTCATAGAAGACGAGCAAGGCCGCGCCTACGTGCCCCCCTCGGCAACGGACGTCCACCACGAAGCGATCCACCAGTCCCGCCTCTGCTACGGGTCGTGGGCGGTGTGCGGCCTCCTTCGAACCAGGCAGGCCAGGGAATGGGCCGGTCTCAGCGACGTCGAATGGCACACCCACAGCCTCTTCAACAAAGAGCACGACGGTCTGGATCCCTCATGGCAGCCGCTTCGGGCCCGCGGGGCCACGACCCTCGCCTTCCAACCCCCGCTCGGATTCAAAGCCGTAGAGGTTTCCCGTGAAACGGCATGAGCTTCTCGCCGAAGCCGCGCGCCTGCGTAAGACGGCGATGGGCAAAATGCGCACGCACCGCAAGAGGGGTGTCGAACTCGCAAACAGTGAGTTCGACCCTCGGGTCGGCACCAACGCCCAGCTTCGTACCATGAGCGACAAACAACTCGTCTCCTACATCGACCGCGTCAAGCGCTTCAACCTCCGCGATCGGCAGTACTACCTCACGTCCAACGGCGGGATCGTGGACTCCTACACGCTGGACAACTACGCCTACCAGCTGCGCCGCCAGGAACGCTTCTACCGCGACGTGGACAAAGCCTACGAGCATCTGAATCATGAGGGCACCACCCGTACGGTCGCCCAGCAGCGAGCTTTCGAGAAGAGCATTGACGAGCGGTCTGTATTCAACGCTGCCCGGCGCGTTGATAAGACACTTCAATCAGCCAGCCAGATGAAGGCCAAGTACTCCAAGCGGCAGCTTCTCGCATTCCGCGAACAGAGCAAGCGGGCTTTCGACAAGCGGGCCGCCGATATTAAGGAGAAGATGGCCCGCACGAAGGACGGCACCTACTTGGAGCGGCGCGCCGAAGCCATCAGGCGCGAGTTGCTGACGGAGCTCCGCGGATCCAAGCTGCGCACAGCCGACATGGAGAGGGCCATCGAAGGCCTGAGCCGCAAGGCGCTCGTCTCCATGTACCGCCACACGAACATCGCCGCCCACATCCGCAACATGTACGAGTTGTCCAAGCTGAACTTCTCCGGTGTGCGCCTTGAGGGGGGTGTGGCCAGTGGCGACGAGCAGGAGAACTCCGTTCGGCGGGTCCTATCCGACTATGCCAAAGCCGATCGATCCAAGTGACGTCGCCGTGGCCTCCCTATGGGGCGATGGCAGCTGGGTCGTCATGTCTGTGGAGGCCGATGCCGACCTCGCCCTCTACGAGCTCCATCGGGGCGCCCTCCCCGACTGCGAGACAGGCGATGACATCAGCGGTTTCTTCGCCGCCGCATCGCAGTACAAGCGCGTGTGGGTGTGGGACGATCAGGCCACGCTGCACTTCCTCGCCGTCGCCGCTCGGCGCATCGGCAAAGCCGTGGAGCTCTCCGGCGGCCCCTCCGGGCTGACGGACGTCAAGTGGCGCGTCGGCAAGCGCAAGACGATTATTCGCTCGCTGTCGGCTGCGACGAAAACGAGCTACCGCGAGGCGGTGACCCACATCCGAGTCAACAGCGACCTGGCCGACACTGTCTACCTCAAGCCGATCCTGATGGCCCGCGTCGTCCAGCGCTCAGGCTTGGATCGGCTCGACATCGGCAACTGGACCATATACACCCGCGCCCGGTGCTGCCAGTACCTACGCGACGAGATGTCATTGAGGCGCGTCGCTGACGCCGGCACTGACTTCAATGACCGCGGTCCCGTCCACGCCGGCATCGTGCGGCTGGATCCCGACTGCGAGGGCCGGGAGGTGGAAGACGTCGACGTGTGGGACGTGTCGTCCCTCTACCCCGCCATCCTCGCCTACATGCCGATGCCCATCGGCTACGGTGTACGCTCCGAGAGAGTGTTGGATACACTGCAGAACCCGATGTCAAATCCCGTGTCCCTCATGGACCGACCCGGCGTATGGGTCGCCCTCGTCTCCGTCGGCGGCGAGATGATATGGGAGACGAGCGTCGACTGGCTGTGCCGGGTCGAGAGCGATCCCGGCTTCCACTACGACCGCGTCTACGACGTCGTTGCGTATAACACAGTGACAGGCCTTTTCCGCGGCTTCGTAGAGCGCCTCTACGCCGAGAAGGAGAAGGGCGGTCTGTTCGCCGCCCTTCACAAGAGCGAGCTCGTCTCCCTGACGGGTTCCATGTCGCCTCGCAGCCTGAAAAACGCGTACAGGGTGGACTATGACGAAGACCGCGGGTACGTCGTCCGCGTCGACCACGTCGTCGAACGCGATCCCGGCTCCCTCAACTTGGCATATGCCTTCATCACCGCCTACGGCCGCCTCCTGCTATCCCGCATGCTCCGCCGCTACGAAGGCCACGTCGTCTACTGCGACACGGACAGCATCCACCTAGTCGGCGTCCGCCCTGACGACGTTGTCTTGGACGGCGTGCCTGGAGCTCCTGAGGGGGCCCGGCTCGGCCAGTGGACGCAGCGGGAGAGCGGCGCCACCATCTTCTACTCCGGTAAGAGGTCGTACGCTATCAAGCGCGGTGACGAGGCGGAGCTCGTCATGGCCGGGCTGCAGCGCCCGCCCTGGCAAGCGCCCGTCCCATGGCGTTGGCTGATGGAGCATGACAGCCTCGTCACGTGCGAGTCCGTTCCGACGCCCGATGGCCTGTCCCTGTCTGTGCGCCCCTACCCCTACTACAACCGCACCGTCAGCGTCGCCTGACCTGTGCGCCTTCCGGGCCCCGCCCGAGACATGTGATATACTATGTCTCAGGCGGGGCTCCATCCTGTTGTGGCGGAGACCGCGGCCGGGCGTCACGGGCTGACACCTGCCGGCCCCGGATGGATTTGACAACCCTTCGACCAAGACGGCGGTAGCCCCGCTGTACTTACGTTAGGAGAACAGAGTGGCAGACGAACAGACCACTGATACCGACACTGAGGACAAGGCACCCGTGGAAGCAGCCGAAGAAGACGTCCAGGCCGACCTGGCGGAGCTCATCGACGAAGTTCGCGCCCTGGCCGTCCAGGCACTCGACGAATGCAAAGAACTGCGCGCCATCATCACAGAGGAAGCCCTAGATGAGGCCGCAGATGAGACCGCAGACGACGACATAGAACCGGAAGACCTTCAAATCGAAGACCTTCTCGCCTGACGAAAGGAATTATTAGACAATGGCATCCGCTTCCAAAGGGCTGCGTCCCGGGACGACCAACGAACAGCTTCTTCAGGTGTCCATCAACGCCGCCTCTATGGGCTACAAGAAGCGCATCCCCTCCCCGACCCAGGCGGGGATCGACCGCACCCTGGACTACCTCAGCCAGCACCGCGACATGTGGAACCCCATCTGCCAGTCGTTGCTCAACCAGGTCGTCCCCGTCTTCGCCAAGAACCGGTCCTGGTCCAACCCGCTCGCAGAGTTCAAGAAGGGCATGGTCGAATTCGGGAACGGCGTCGAAGAGATACAGACTGGCCTCATCAACGCCGTCGCCTACGATCCCAATGACGACGTCGACGCCAAGGCGATCTTCGGCCGGGACGACTTCCGCGTCGAAACCGCCTTCCACACCCGCAACCGCCGCGACCGCTACAAAGTGTCGGTGGAGAAGCGGCTAATCCAGTCCGCGTTCCTCAACGGCGGCGACGTCGCCGAGCTCATCGACCGCCAGCTGAACGCCCCCTACGAGTCCGACCAGGTGGATGAGTTCCTGCTCATGGCCCGCCTGCTCACCGAGTACGAGGAGCGCGGCGGCTTCTACCATGCGCACGTCCCCGATGTGGCCCACACACGATCCACCACCGACGACGCCAAAGAGCTTCTCCGCAAGCTGCGCGCCATCGCCGGCGAGATGCGATTCAAGTCCACCGCCTACAACCCGGCGCGGATGCCCGTCCACTCCACGCCCGACGACATGATCCTCCTCACAACACCCGCCGTCAAGGCGGCCCTGGACGTGGAGGCGCTCGCGTGGGCCTTCAACATCGACAAGGCCGACGTCCAGTACCGGGTCATCGAAATCCCCCAGTCCGCAGCCCCCGGGAAGGGCTTCCAGGCGGCCATCGTGGACAAGGACTTCTTCCAGGTCTACGACCACATCATGGAGACCACGTCCATCGACGTACCCACTGACCCGAACACCTACAACGTGTTCTTCCACCATCACCAGACGATTTCGTGCTCCCGCTTCGCCCCCACCGCCATGCTGTGGACCGGCTCCGACGACGAAGTCGTCGAAATCCTGCCGCCCGTCACCGCGATCGGCACCCTCGAATGCCTCGACGTCGACGGCAACACGCCGGCATCGCTTGAGAAGGGCGGCAACTACCGGGTCCGCCCCCAGTCCGTCACCGGCGGCGGCGCCAACCCGGCCCTCGAATGGACGATCGTCTCGTCCACGGATAACCACACGTCCATCTCCGACGCCGGCATCCTCTACGTCGGGCGCCTCGAAAAGGGCCCGGTCAAGATCAAGGCGGCATGCGACGGCGTCACCTCCGAAGGCGCCTTCGCCGTCAAGGCCGGCGCGGACGTCCCCTCCTGGCCTGACCTGAAGTCTTCTATCTTCGGTCTTACTGTGCTCGGAAGGGCGATCGGTAAGTCGTTCACACCCGAAACCAAGGAATACACTATCACGCGGGTTAAGAAGGACGAACTGATCAAGAACGTGGAGAACAACACGTTCCCTCACGGGCGGCATATCGACTACACGGTCGAGACCGCCGACGGCGAAAACGGCGCATACAAGATCACCATCGCTGTCACCGGAGCCGATGGAGTCTCCTACGGCCCCTATGTCGTCACTGTCAAGTAACGGCTAGCGGCCCTGCGGGGCGCCGGGTTTCCTTCCTTTCCTTTCCCCCGGCGCCCCGTCCATAAGAAGAACCAGACAGTAGAAGGGCGATATGCCGAGCATCAGCGAATGGGCCGCAGGGGCCGAAGTCACGCTCACCACGGTGGCATGGGACTCCACCTACCGTGACATCGTCAACTGGAAGAGCTACGCTCACCGGGCTGACTACATCGACCGCCCCGACGCACACCACCTGACGCTGCGCAACGCCCAGACCATAGACTACGGCTCCCAAGTCGTCCTCGACGAACCCTTCTCGGTGTGCGTCAAATACAACTACGTCAGGGTCGTCAACCCGAAGATATCCAAGCTGCACCCCGATAAAGAGCAGCCGACCGTCTTCTACTACTTCATCCAAGACGTCGTCCGGGTCGCCCCCGACGCCACCCTGCTGTCCGTCCAGCTGGACGTGTGGACCACCTACTGTGGTAACGTCCGACTGCGCAACGCCTTCGTCGTCCAAGGCCACCTGCCGGTGGCCGCCACGTGGCGTGGCCGCCAGCACGATGTGCTCAGGGAGGCTGAGGGCCTCGATCTCGGATCCGACTACATGGTGCGCTACAGCGAACGCTACACGGTCGCCACCCTCGCCCAGTGCTGCGTCATGCTCGTCGCCTCCACCGATTTCTCATCCGACCCGGGCGAGACGAGCAACCCCAGCTTGAAGACGGCGAAAGGCTCCGCTTTCGAAGGCCTGCCCAACGGCTGCGACATCATCCTCGTCCGCGACATCGGCACGTTCGAGTTCTTCGCCACCGCCATGTCCCCCTTCCCGTGGGTCGCCCAAGGCGTCCAAATGATCATGGTGCTGCCGACGCCCGACGACATGTTCGACCGGATCATCGGATCCCACAACACCGATAACGTCCACGACAAGTACCGGCAGGGCGTCGACCCGAACACGATCAAGATCATCCGCTCCCGCAAGGCCGGCCACGAGGGCGACGTCATGTGGGGACGTGACCAGACGTTCTTCGCCGGCGGCGCTCTAGAGTTGCTCGATAAGGCGAGGCTCGCCGACTGGCAGCGCAACTACACGAAGCTCGCCACCGCGCCCTACCTGTTCATCGAGCTCACCAACTACCAGGGCCAGTCTATGGCCGTCCACCCCGAATACCTGCCGGACGGCGGCAAGGTCACGCTGTCCAGGCTGCAGCACTTCTCGCCCCCCGGCCCCCGGGTGGTCGTGTGGCTGCGCGACTACCTGTCGGAAGACAACGCCACCGGCAACCCGCTGTCGAACTCGTTCCTGGACGGCTCCCTGTTCTTCACGAACTTCCCCATGTTCTCCATCCCCAACAATTCGGGGCTGAACGCGATGGCGTCACAAGCGCACAGCATAGCCTTCGCCTACCAGTCGGCGGACTGGTCGCAGCAGAAGGCGTTGCAGGGCAACCAGGTCGCCTACGACCAGGCCTCCTATGCGATCGGCACAGCCAGACAATCCATGGTGGCCTCCAACACTGCCAGGGGCGCCCAGACGGCGCTGGCGAACGCAGCCCGCTCCCAGTCGACGGCGATCACCAACGACGCCGCGTGGGGCCACACGCAGAACAGCATGATCCAGCAGGGCGTCTCCGGCGGCATGGGCGCCGTCGGCTCCCTGCTGTCAGGCGATATCGGCGGCGCCATCAAGGGTGTGGTCGGCACCGGCATGGGCATCCACATGGCCAACTCGAACTACAACATCGACGCCAACGCCCGTGACGCACAGACCGACCTGGCCAACTCCACTGCATCTCAGTCGACGGCGATAACCAACAACCTGTCGTCGAAGCTCACCGGGTTGCAGAACGCGCAAGCCGCATACAACCGGGACACGAACAAAGAATATGCAGACATGGTCGCCAAAGGCGACTATGCGAACACGCTGGCTGGATTGAAGGCGAAGATACAGGACACGAAGATGGTCCAGCCGTCCATCTCCGGCCAAGTCGGTGGCGACGCGTTCATGCTCGCCACCACCGGGTGGATGGTGGATGTGCGCTTGAAGTCGCCGCACCGGGGCGCTATCCAGGCGGTCGCCGAGCATTTCGCACGCTACGGCTACCGGTGCAACCGGACCGTCGACATGGCCGCTTACGACCTGACGCTCATGTCCCACTTCACATATTGGAAGCTGGCGGACTGCCGGATCGACGCCCCGTCCGTGCCGCAGATGCACGCCGAGACGATCCGGGGGATCTTCGAGAAGGGCGTCACCGTGTGGGACGAACCGAAGGAGATAACGGAGATGCATCTGTTCGACAATGGACCGAAGAAAGTGGTGCAGCTGTAATGCCGAGCACGAAAGGATTGACGAACGCCGATCTGGTCGGCGGCGGTATCGAGCCGTCCAAGGCGGGCGCGGGCCGGTTTCGGGCTAACCAGGCGAAGGCCGCCCGGGGCGGCGAGTTCCTGATGTATCAGAACATGCTGTGGGGGCTGGCTGAATCCCGGTTCGTCTGGGACGGACTTCCGGAGACGGTCAACGAGCGCTACCTGGAACGCACACTGCACCGGCATGGCCTGGCGATCTTCTTCGAGGACCCGCGCCTGCATGCATTCTTCGCACTGCACGCCGCCGGCACCGGCGACGTGGACGTCTACGGCGATCCGAAAACGTTCCGGGTCACCGGTAACCGGTACATCAACCGGGAGATATCCTCTAAGGACTGTGTGCCCATCTGGGTGAACAGGAACAGGGTCAACGACCAGTGGATCGTCAACTACTATGCGGCCCAGCTGGCTGAGGCGGCCGTCACCGTCCAGGTGAACGCGCTCACGTCGCGTTACCCGACGATCCTCGCGCTCAGCCAGGAGCAGAAGTTGACAGGCGAGAACTTCTACAGGCAGATCGCCGAAGGCCAGCCGGTCGTGTTCACCGTGAAGGACACGATGGGCGGGGACGTGTCCAGCGCCGTCCAGGCATTGGACAACCGCCTGCCGTCGAACGCCATATCAGACGCGATCCGGGTCAAAAAGGACATTTGGGACGAGGCGATGCTCATGCTCGGCATCCAATGCGCCCCGCCCGACAAGAAGGAACGGCTCGTGGACGACGAAGTGGAGGCGTTGCAGGGCCAGATGGCGGCCTTCCGCGGCGTCGCTATCGGCGCCCGGCAGGAGGCCGCGGACAAGATCAATGAACGCTACGGCCTGGACGTGTCCGTGCATTGGAGGCACAGCCGGGAGCAGGTGCGCGGCGTCAACGGAATCGGGGAGGGTTTCATTGGCTGACTTCACGATAGAGCTCCGGGATGTGTGCGCCAGGTACAGCGACGCCGAGCTCGGCTTAGAGGCGTACCCGATCTTCGACGAAGCCTATCGGCCTCGCCTGAACAAGCTGATCAAAGACCACTACTGGTTCAGGGAGACCGCCTACGAGACGGCCGCCATGTTCGCACACCAGCTGAGGCATCGGCTTGAGACGATCATGCCCTACTACAACCAGCTATATGAGTCGACGAGGATCAAGTTCGACCCGCTGTCGACAATGGACGTCTCTTCCGTCTCCGACGGCACGCACTCGTCTAAATCCGAGACGGAAGGCTCCGGGACGACGAAGAACAGGGCGTCTGGCCTATCCAATTCAGACTCACGGGACATGCGGTACCCGGACACGGCGATCAACCAGCACGGCGACTATGCAGTGTCCGGCACCAAGTCGGATGCGAGAACTGAAGGTGCGTCCGAGACCAGTAACAATAGCACCTCGAAGGCGAATGGCGACGAGACGTCGCATGCCACGTCGCATTCGACGGGTCGTTCACAGTCGGCGTCATCGTTGCTTGTGGAGTACAGGGCGTCGCTGCTCAACGTGGACAAGATGGTGTTGAACGAGCTCGGTGACTTGTTCTTCGGGCTGTGGTCGTCCAACGACAACTACGTTGGTGGCGACGCGTACTGGGGCCTCGGGCCGATGCTCGGCTGGGGCTATTGGCTTTAACGACTAGGAGGTTATTGGATGCCTATAGAGAACGTGCCGTTCTTCGATTTGCAGAACAGCCCGCTCACGAATATTACGCCGTTCGCACACAGGGATGCCTACACCTACCAAGAGGTGTTGGAGGACCTGATACAGAATTATAAGCGGATCATCGATACGGTCAACAAGGTCGTGGCGTTGGCCAACGACGTCGACAAGCGCCTGGTCGAACTGGAAGCCAGGCTTCGCAAGGAGACGGATGACAAGATCGCCCGGGCGATCGATGAGCTCTACCGGCGCCTTGCCCAAAGAGGGGCCAAGGATATGATCGTCCACGACCCGGTGTGGGGCCGCACAGACCGCACCGTCTCGGAGGTGCTGGCTGTGCTCTACGACAATGTGCGCACACAGGCTCGGTTTGCGAAGGGCGCCGACGACGTCGGGGCGACGGCTCAGGCATTGGACGAAGCCAACTGGACGGCGCGCCAGTGGGACCTGGATCCCGAATACAAGACCGACCACGCCACCCACTGAAAACTACCGACAACAGGAAGGCTCTAACATGGCTAGCACGAATAAGACGGAAGCGCTGGGACTCTCCCAGTTCATCGATACCGACAAACCTACGTGGAGGGGCGACTACAACGGCGACATGCGCAAGCTGGACGTCCGCGCACAGGAGGACACGTCGAAGTTCAACTCGTTCGAGACGCGCATCAAGGCGGCGGAGACGACGGTGGATGCCGACCACAAGGTGGTGACGCAGATCGATCAGAAGATCAGCGAGGCGGAGACAAGAGCGAAGCAGGATGCCAGTCAGCAGGTGGCCAAGTGCTATGATGACCTGTTCACGAAGGTGAGCGACCGCTACACGAAGGCCCAGTCCGACGCCCGCTACATCCTCAAGAACGCGGCCAGCCCGGACTCCGGTGCGGTGATCGTCGGCACGTCGAACGTGGTGCAGGGCAAGTGGCCGACGCTGATGTGCCGGGCGCTAGGCATTCCCGAGCATAATTTCGCGGTTGGCGGCACGGGGATGGTCAACGGCGCTAACAACTTCTCGGTCCAGCTGAACAGGGCGATCGCCGACGGGAGTTTCAGCAACAACGATATCAAATATGTGATCATCGCGGACTGCGGGAACGACGCGATGGCCAACAACGACGTCTACAACGGCGCCGTCTCCCTGATATCGGACGCTAAGCGGGCGTTCCCGAACGCGCGTATCGTCGTGTTCTCGGCTGTGTGGGCCTGGTCGAACCTTCATGCGCTGCTCAAGTCGAAGAACGGACTGGCCGTCTGCCTCGGCACCCTGCAGGAGGTGTGCGGTAACTACGGCGCGGAGTATGTTGGCACTGAGTTCTGGTGCTTGGGCTACTCGAAGTATTTCACAGAAGGCGAAATCCACCTGAACTCAACTGGTGACACGAGGTTCGCCACCCTGGCGGGCAACTACCTGCAGTACGGGAACGAGCCCATACCCGTGTCCACCAACTACCGGGTCGGACTGTCGGGCCTCAACCACGACCCGAACGCACCGCTCACGCTGCGCTTGAGTGGTGGCATCGTGACTCTGTCGGGGATCGCGGACTCGGGCGGGTCGGCGATCGGCGACGGCCACGACTGGGGGATGATCCCCGAGTGGGCGGCGCCCCGGTGTTCGGTGAACCTGCAGGCGACGGGCGGAGCGGACGGCCGGACGCCGATCGTCACCCAGGTGCACGCCAACCAGCATATCCAGTCGTGGACGGGCTTCACGGGCAGGGTGCAGCTTTCCGGCACCTGGTCGATCCTCTAAGCGCACACCTATAGAGAAAGGTAAGTACCGCCATGGCATGGGACGCTAAAGCTAAAGCTGTCGCTATCAAAGCGATTGGGACGGTGGAATCCAACATGCGCTATGACGGTATCTACCATACGGACCCGATAACGATCGGGATAGGGCAATGGTTCGGGCCGAGAGCCTACGGTCTCTTGGCCCGAATCAAGAGGGAGCTCCCGGCGGAGTTCGCGAAGCTGCCGGCCGAGTTACAGTCCCTTGTGAACGCGAACAGCATCAACTGGTCCACCTACTATTTGCCGAACTACTGGGACGGCCAGGTCAAACCGGTATTGAGGGCCGCCTACAAGATACAGCAGGCGCAGATGTCGGAGGACTTAGAAGCCTACGTGCAGGTGGCGCGTAAGTGCGGGATCGACCCGGATGGCGCCACCCAGTCAATGATCATGTTCTTCGTCGCCTACCACCAGTCCCCGAGGAGGGCACTGAGGATAGCGAATCAGATCGGAGGCGCTTCCCTGGACAGATGGCACCAGGCGCTTCTGTCCGAGCCGGTGCTCGGTAGGTATAGGAGCCGCTACAACACAGCCTATGGCATCATCAAGGCGATGGATAGCTCGGGCGTGGACCTGCCGGGCCCTCCGGGTGCGGGCCCGTCGTCGCCGACGGGCGGGGACGGTTCGGGTGGCAACCCGGGGGGAAATGTGAACGCCCCGCAGCAGCAAGGAAGCAGCGCCGGTGTGCTGTCCCGGGTGGAGCGTTGGGGCGACACGATGGTCGCCCACATGGCCGATGGCAAACAGGTGGTGTGCGCCCCTACTGGCTGGGGCCAGTACACGGCAGGGCCGGGCGGGGCCGGAACACCGCCGCCGACGAATAGCACACCGGGCGGCCAGAACGGCGCCCCCGGCACAGGCGGGGGCGGGGGCTCTCTGGCGCCGGGCACATCGGAGACGCGGCAGAAACTGGTGTGGTGGATGGCGAGCCGTGAGAACAAGTTCAGGTATTCGAACGGCGCCGGCCGGTTGGACCCGGACCGCAGCGGCGTCGGGGATTGCTCGTCGACGTGCCGTAGGGCCTATTTGGACGTCTGCGGGATCGACATCGGCGGCAACACTGTTGCTCAAAGCGCCAACGGGCATGGCGTGTTCGTGATCAACTGGAACACGGCGAAGAGTATAAGCGCACAGCAGTTGTCATTGATGAAACCAGGCGACCTCGTTTTTTATGACTGGGGATCCGGGCGTGCCGGCGTGGACCATGTGGAGATGTACGCTGGCGGTGACCTCACATGGGGACACGGGGGTGGCCTGAACGGAACGGTTCCGGGGCCGCACAAGAACAGCTTGAGCAAGTTCATCCGCGACACGAGGGGAATCGGCTGGTGTGTCAAACGCTACATCAATGACTGATAAGAAGCTCACATACTACGACCCGTCTCGGATACTGTCCTATAACACGCCGTGGTCGTTCGTGACGGGCGCCCGCGGCAGGGGCAAGACGTATGCGTTCAAGAAGCGGGTGATCAAGAAGGCGATCGAGCACGGCGACGAGTTCATCTATCTGCGGCGGTTCAAGGGCGAGGCGGCGACGTTCAAGACGTTCTTCGATGACATCCGCTGGGAGTTCCCGGGCGTCGAACTGTCGGTGAAGGGCAAGATCGCCTCTATCGGGTCGGGCAAGGGCGCACAGCCCATCGGGCAAGTCGTGTATCTGTCGGCGGCGCAGATGCTCAAGTCCGTCTCGCTGAAGAAGGTGAAGCACATCATCTTCGACGAGTTCATCCTTGAGAAGGGCGCCACCCATTACCTGCCGGACGAGGCGTCAATCTTCGAAGGCCTGTATTCGACGGTGGACCGCTGGGATGACCGCGTCCAGGTGTATTTCCTGGCGAACGCCTTCTCTCTGACGAACCCGTACTATGTCAAGTATGGGATCGTTCCGTCGGATGAGTTCACGGTGGAGCCGGGCGCGGATCGTTTCTGGGCGGTGCACACTGACCGTTCGGAGGAGTTCGCACAACAGGTGTCGAAGACCCGCTTCGGTGCGTTTCTGCGGCGTCAAGACGATGAGAATTCCCGGTACATGATCGATTCGACGTTCCGGGACAGCGGCGCGGAGATGGTGGAGGCGAAGCCGCCGTCGGCGATATATTCGCTGTCGATCGTCGGCGGTTCGATGCCGCTGTCTCTGTGGCTGGGACGGGACCTAGCGGTGTGGTATGTGACAGAGGGGCTGCCGCGCAGCCCCAACCGGTTCACACTGTCGCCGTCGAAGGTGGACGAGGCGACGAGGTTGCTCACGCCGCGGGACTCGTATTTGAAGAATATCCGCACCTGCTATGGGGAAGGCAAAGTGCGGTTCGACAAGCTGACCACAAGGAACCTATTCATCAAGGAAGTGTATAAGGGGTTGTAATGAGTGAGTCTGTGTTGACGGGCTTCGGGACGGCGCTGGCGGTGGTGTTGCCGCTGGTCGCCGCGCTCACACCGAAGGCCCGTCGTTTTCTTCACTTCATCGATGACTTAATGGGTGAGGAGGAGCGCCCCGGGACCGAGCGACGCCCGGGTATACTTGAGCGGCTGAGGTTGCTTGAGACGAGATTAGACCTGATCGAAAGGAGGTTGAACTGCATTGAGTCATGCACAAAGTGTGAGAACGGCCATAGTGGCGTGGATGGCGAAGCATGACGGTGACTTCGGCTACACGAACGACTACCGCCGCAAAGACCCGGAGCGCTACGGCTGGGGGGATTGCTCCAGCACCATAGCGCAGGCCTACAGGCAGTGCGCCGGCATCGAAATAGGTGAGCGGAGTTTCAACATCGCCGCGAACGGCAGGGCGGTGCAGAACGCCGGCTCGTGGAGGGAACTGGACGAAGACGCTATGCGCCCGGCCGACATCATTTGCATGGGCTGGCATTCGGGTGCTTTCGCGGGGCGGATCAGCCACGTGGAGCTCTATGCCGGCCCTGGCTTGACGTGGGGGCACGGAGGCCCGGGCAGGGGCCCAAGGCTGCATCGGCTGTCGGACCCGCGGCTGACGGGATCGGCGAATATCATCATGGTCCGCCGCTTCATCGACGACGACAACACTAGTAAAGGAGACGAGTTGACACCTGACGAGCACAACATGCTCAGCTGGCTGTATGAGAACATCAAGGTGCCAGGGGAGGGCTTCGGCTACCCCCAGGCGACGCAGAACTCGCTAGGCGACCTGCAGAAGGCTGTGCAGGGCCTACAGGGCGCTGTGGACGGCGTGAACGCCCTCGTGGCGAAGGTCAACGACCTTCTGACGGTGCCAGGCTGGGGTTTCGGATATCCGGCCGCCAGCCACAACGCGCTGGAAGAGGTTGTCACGAAGCTGAACGAAATTCAAGCGGAGGTGAGGAAGAACAATGGCTAAGCACCTGGATATCGACGACGGCGTGTCGGCGGAGCAGCGTGCTGCGGCGGCGAAGGCCGCAGCGGACGCCGTGGCGACGGACGGCCGCCCGATCGGCGACGGCGACCTGGTTGACACGACGGGATCGACCCGTTACTTGACGCTCAGGAAGTACCTGTACAGGGCACTGACGGGCCTGATCCCCGTGGCGACGGCGTGCGGGTGGCTGACGGGTGAACAGGCCGCGCTCGTGGCGCCCGCTCTGGCAGGGTTCCTAGGCGTGGCGCTGGCTGCGGCGAATACGCGCTAGATTCGATTCTGAGGGCCTCGCAATGGCCCGGGTAGGCGACCCTACAGGGAAGGCCCCTGGCAAGCTGCCAGGGGCCTTTCTGTGTGCCTGAGGGCTATGTCAGGCGGCGGGGGTGGGGGACAGGCGGTACTCGGAGGCGAACTCCGAGATGCGGGTCATGAGGAGGAAGAAGAAGAAGATCCGCTCGTTGCCCCGCGCCTTGGCGGGGGCGCACACCCAACCGATCATGGAGGCGTTCCAGTCGTGGCCTTCGTAGACGAGGGGGATGACGGCGAGGACGGGCGCGTCGTCGCGGAGTGAGTCGGTGACGTAGACGTTGTCGTGTGCGATGTGCCAGCCGAAGGTGCCGGCTATCTCAGAATGGTGGGGGAGCGACTGGTAGAGGTGCTCGTCTAGGGCGATGAGTGCTGAACTGATCATTTTATCCATCCTGCTACAGTTCCGGTGATGATGAGTGTTGTGAGGCATGAGATGAAGGAAAGCGTTGCAGCGCCGAGTTTGATGTTCTTCTCGCGGACGATATCCATGTAGGCGACGTACCAGATCAGCGCGAGCATCGGAATGAAGGTGCATAGGAGTGCGATCTTGTGGAGTGTCATCACTTGCACCCACCCGCTGCAGCGTCGTCGCAGCCGCCTGCACCCGGGTCGGTGCCCTTGCTAGTGTGTGACAGCCGCTTCTCCATGTCGTCGAAGTGCTTGCGGGTGACGGGCGCCTTCTTCTGCACGGGCTTGGGCTTGGCCGGCGCCTCGACGGGTGCGGGCGTCGTTTCACGTGAAACGGTGGACGGGTCCAAACTGGGGTGGACGGTGGCGGGCTGTTCGGGCGTAGTGGTAAGGGTGGGCGGCGTGGTGATACTGATTGTGGCGTCGGGTGCCGGCTTAGATGCGGGGACGTCGTTGAGCGTGGCGTAGGTGAGACCGATGCAGATGAGGATGGTCCCGACAAGGGAGATGGCTAGGCCTGCACCGCGGTGGAGGTAGTAGTAGACGATGGCAGCGAAGAGGTTGACAGTGGCGATCGCTACGAATGCGTAAAAGAGGACAGTCATTTCTTTTAATCCTTCCTTTTTGAGAAGCCCGTACCTCAAGCTTCCA
>ERZ1674045.261-NODE-261-length-15759-cov-4.868123_pt1 | contig 15759 bp, 14 predicted proteins | sample MGYA00581131_ERZ1674045 | MGnify/ENA primary metagenome ERZ1674045 (study PRJEB41354, sample SAMEA4873299) | human saliva metagenome | biome: human-associated habitat [ENVO:00009003]; feature: mouth environment [ENVO:08000002]; material: saliva material...
TTATCGCTTATTTATGGACGGACTCTGTGAAAGCCATGCTCACTAGCAGTATCATAATCGGCATTATCTGTGCTGTCATCGGTACAGAAGTCGCTTTCACCCTAGACGTATCCATCGCAGGTGCTATCGCAACAACCATAGGTCTCGCCTTATTAATTGCTGTTATTTGCACGCCAAAGACAGGCTATATCGCAACCTATCTTCGCCAGCGCCACTTGCGTTGTCACTATCGAGAAACGATGATGCTCTGCCACATCTATACCCACATGAACACACCTGTGGCGGCCATTGAAAACGGTATCGGCACCATTCACGAACACTTGAACTGGAAGCCAGACTATACACACCAAGCCGCATCACACCTTAAGAAGCAAGGCTTGTTGTATGTAACAAATGGGTACTATATACTGACCGATAAAGGCGTGGCACAAGTAAAAGAAATTATTTAAATACAATACCAATACTTTTCCCAACAAAAAAGAAGCTGAAACCAATGCCAATCTGCAAGATTTCAGCTTCCTCTTTTATATTTAATTATATGGCTAGAACACAACACGCATCTGATACCACTTAGCACCGCCGTGATCAGATACAGACTCGCCTTCATTTACAAAGCCAAACTTGGCGTAATAATGAATCTTTTCTTCCTTACATGTTAAAATAACGCCTTTTCGATTTTCTTCTTTGGCTAGCTCTATGAAAGCCTCAATCAACTGCCCCCCTACACCGCGATTGCGATACGCTGGCATTGTATTTAGGCCAAATATCATCTGCCATGCGCCATTTGGGTTATGTAAGGAAGCATCGGCGAACATCTCATCCGTCAAGACTTCGTCATCCGTTACAAAACCATCGATAAAACCAATAGGTGTATCGCCGTCAAAGGCAATTAAAAACTGACCTGCATAATGCGCTAATCGCTCCTTAAAAGCCTCACTAGGCGCCGCCTCAGCAGGAGGAAAACAGGTTGATTCGATATTCGTTACTAAATCTAAATCTGAGACTGTGGCTTTGCGAATTATACTACTCCTCATAACGCTCTCCGTTAAAATAATCTTGATATTTACTTGAAAGCTTTTTCATACTATCATAAAAAACTTTCTCATTCTTGCCCCCATTTTTGTTATAATCTTCAGTTATTTGAATTACTTTATCAAGAATAACAATAATACCCTCATCCTCTACAAACTGTCTATTTTCTTTTAATTGTTCAATATCCTCTAGTTCTAAATTTTTAGCTTCTATTTTCTGAATTATATTCCAACAATCTTCTTTTATTAACCCATCAAAGCAAATCATAGAGTTTGCAAACAAATCAACTGTTTTAACTCTATCAATAGAGTATTTATTTTCACCATATAGATGATCAACAGTATCTATTAAGTCTTGCGGAATATTCCCAGAAACTATTTCCTCCAAATACTCCATTACCATATATGGATCAAATTCTAAAGGTTCTATTTCATCAACAAATTTAAAATAAGGAGTTTTATCTTTTGAGCATCTTAAATAAATTAAAAGTTCCTTTAATGCAATTCGTTCATCTATTTGTCCTTCAATAAGAGAATTTTTTTTATAATTTCCTAAAAAAACTTTCCCCGCCTTAGAATCAGATTTAAGTTCATATGTATATGTATTATTAATACTGCTTCCCTTTATAATAAAATCATAATACTTTTTAGCAATATTCCCCACTACTCGACCAAAAAATTCTTTAACTTTTTCTGTAGCTATAAGTCTTTCAGGGTCAATAATATCATCAATATTATCATCAATATACTTACCAATATATGACCTCAAAAGCTGAACTTCTTTTGCCCATTCGCCATCAATATTAAAGCGAATATATCTAGCAGAATTATAAAATTGAGTTAACAATAATAGGAATTCATTCTCACGTGCACTAAAACTTATACTTTCACCCTTACGCTCAAGACACTCATTCACTTTATCCCGTAGACCTGTATGGCTATGTGTAATTAAACTATTTTCAAAAGCTTCTTCATCAGCAAAATAATCCATCCCCCAAAGCACGTAAACAATCTTTTGCAATCGCTCAATCCCAACCGCTAGGCTATATAAGGCAAAAAATGTAGCACCATCATTCGAAAAACCCGTCAATCGATTTATCTCATGAATACCATTATAAATGAACTCTCCTGATACATCTAACTCAACAACCATATTAAAATTTTTATAATTCCAAATCCTATCCATCTCTACACTCCCAAATAGATTACCGAAATAACATTTAATCAACACTAATTTATTTTATGATTTCGTATATTGGGGCACATTACGATACTGCATCGGCAATGAATCGTCTTTGATCTTAAAACCATGTTTCTCGTAAAAAGTCGCATTCTTGCTTTCACCAATCATAACATTGATATACAAATACGACTTGTAAGCGTCTTTTACTATCTCTAGCAAATGTCCAGCAATGCCTTGACCTTGATAATCAGGATGAACCAGCACATAATTGATAAAGCATACCAGCTCGCTATCATCCATGACACGAATAAGACCAACTAAACGGTCACCATCCCATGCAGAAATCACGCGAGATGAATTCATAAGAGCCTTATGTAATCGATTTGGATATTTACCTACCACCCAACGAACAGATAAAAATAAATCTGCTATTTGCTGAGGAGTAAAGTTTTTTTCTTCGGTATAGGTAATCGCCATAAAAGCCTTTCTAAAGATTATAGAACCACCAATGGATATAATACTCTACAATTATTTTCTCCCATGTGGTTTATGTTGAAAAATTTCTTTTACAAGTCCCTCTCCAACAGTAGTGCTGCCTTCCATGATAAGAAACGCTATGCCAACTTGTAAACTAGAATAATCTACATCCTCATTTACTGGCAGCGCATTAGATCGTATTGGCTGATCAAAGATAACATCCTCACCATCAATAAAGTTGACCTCAAGATGTTCCTCAGTACCTTTTACAACTACATGAGGACTATACTTTCCATTATTCAAATATGGTGGTTTCGTCAGTTTCTTGCTGAAGAAAGTAACTGTACATCAAATAGTAAAATCTAATTCGCTCATATTAGGCCTCATCAACTACATATACCATATCACCTGTAAAATATATGTTCATTATACAATGTACGGGGTTCCCTTCGGTCCATAACCAACCTTGGAGTACAGCTCGCCCCCAGTTATAAGTCTCTGTAATGACCTCGAACTCACTTTCACTATAATCCTGCTGATACTGAGGTAACTCAATCCTTTTACCTGTGAAAGTATCTAATATTGTACTATTAAAGACAAGAATTTCTAGATCACCTATATCGCACGTCTCAAACACAACTTGAGCCTTATGAGTTTGTTCAACACCATTCTCATAAGAAAAAATATAGTCAAATGTAAAGATTAAACTATCGTCTACGTATTCTATTTTCTGTACCCTTGCATCGTGAAGAGAATACTTAAAATACTCTCCAAAAGATCTTGTGATTTTCATAGATTCTCTAATTTATAAATAAACTCATTCACCCGACATACAAATAATACCATCCAGCCTTATCGAATAAAAAAGCACATAACTGAACTCTTAATTTTTCAAGCTATATGCTTTTTATTAACCACTAAATGATTTTAAAGTCTTGACTTACCTGATTATATCTATAGTATTTTAATAATTAAACTCCAAATATTTATAAATAATCAATTGTATCCATAAAATTCAAAAGCGATTCTTCTGTATTTATTCTATTATTGGTTAATATTTCTACTATATCTCTTCCAGATATGATAATGACAGGATGACCATCCTCCAATAACTCTTTATATGCCTGTTCAGAAACATAAGACGTTGTAACAAAAATCCCAAAGTCCCTATATTTCAATCTAGATATTAGTCTAGATAATAATTTTACCCCATTAGAATTATCTCTTTGATAGCATTTTGCCTCTAATGCGCATCTTAGTTTTATAGAGTTATTTTTATGCCCCAAGCGATACTCACCTATTGCATCTATACCTCCATCCTTAACAGCCCGAGTAATGTTAAAGTTCATAAAATTATTATCCATTAAACCAACTAACTTAGCGGCAAAATACTCAAATTTATAAGGATCATCCTTATAATATTGATATATAAAGTCTAGCTTTTTAAGTTCTTTATTTGTTGATGGTAATTGTTCATTTTTTGATCTATATTCTTTATTCTTTGGAGCCCGTAAAATAATATCATCTGTCAAACCATATTTTACATACTTAACCCAAGACTCCGGAGCAATGCTAGAATTTAAAGAGTCTCCATTTATTAAGCAACTAAGCCATTCTCGATTAATAGATTTTGTGTTTAAAATTGTAAAATGAGCCTCATAATTTATAAATCTTTCACCATTCGAGGTTCTCCAAATTGCTTTTAATGAATTCTCCTTGCCCAAGTGATAGTCTTCTGGGACAGCTAACCCCAAAAATCTAACACTCCGATTACTCGATGCTGTAGGATTCTTCATAAAAATAAAAACTGGTGGAATACTATTACGATTTTCCTCATTAAATATAGCTTCTAATATCAGATTACCCTTCTTGGAATCAACTTTATCCCCAGGTCTTTTGTTATCGCCATAATACTTAAACTTTCCAGTCTCCGCTTCTAATACATCAGGCCAATCTATATCTTCATTTGAAGAGTACAAGACAATATAGGCTTTATCTGTACTATTCAGAATATTTCTAAACCTAAATCCTCCAGCATTTTGTACATTCATCAACTTAGTCAAGACATCATCTGATATATTACCAACCTCTCCACCCTCATAAATTTCATCTATTACTAGGTCTACTTCAGATTCACATAATTCTTTAAATGAAATCATATATTCTCCACTTTAACAGATTACATTTTATAAACTAATAACATTGTTATTCTCTACTCTAAAAAATCTAATATTGCTAATGCTATTTTTAATGATAATATAGGTGGAACTGCATTACCAATTTGTCTAAACGCTGAAGTACGTGATGATTCAAAATAAAAACTATCAGGAAAACCTTGGATCCTTGCAGCCTCTCTTACACTTATAGATCGATTCTGTCTCAAGTCAGGATGAATATAATAATGTCCATCTTTAGCTATATGGGCAACAATTGTATGACTTACCGAATCATAGTCTAAAGCTTTATATCTATCTAGAAATGAAGTTGTATTAGAGTGTGTCTGAAGCTCTATTGGTATATCATTATACCTTAAAATTTTCCCTCTTTTTTTTGCATTCAATACTAATTTATAGATTCTTAAATCATTTTCGTTATGTGGTCTTGCAATATGCTGAGTTAAAATATCATCTTTACTCCGAATATATTTCTTGACAAACTTACTTGTGTTATCATGACAATATTTCTTCGAGCTTTTCCCAGCTTTTATGCTAGGTAAATCAGCAAATAGCTCTTTTAAATTCGGACTAGACTCAGTATATTGATATAGATATTCAAAAAAGGATTTATTAAATGCTAAATCTTTCCTATACCCCACTATAATTACACGTTCTCGTTTTTGTGAAATACCAAAATCCACAGTATTAACTAACTTATACTCAATAGTATATCCAACAGAATCAAACTCATGGATTATTTTATCAAGTAATAATTCTCCAGATATATCCTTAAAAGAGAGCAAACCTTTGACATTTTCAAATACAAAAAACTTAGGTTTATATTTATTACAAAAATCTAAATAATATTTATATAAATAAATTCTTGTATCTGATGTCTTTTTCTTCTTATTATTAGCTCTTCCAATAATAGAATACGCTTGACAAGGCGGGCCTCCAATAATTCCATCTAAAGCTTTCGCTCCCAACCTATTATCTATAAAATCAAATATTGATGATATAGTCGATTCACTTATTTCTAAAGATAAAATATCACTTGTAATTTCATTGGGTACTATAGAGTACAATTTCTCTTTTGATATCTTCCCCTGTATATATTCAAAATAAGGAGATAGGTTATTTATTTTTTTTAGATAATAATATATATTTCGTAATCCTAAAGAGGCACATGCTGCCTTATCCATTTCTACATGACAAATGAATTTAAATTGAGTAGAATCCCTAAACCCCTCTGTAAGGCCTCCTGCACCAGAAAATACATCGATTATATTTAGCATAACCACACCTCCTCTCTCCAAAACCTCAATTACAAATGCTTTAAAACACTATCACAGTTAAATTCCGGTTGCCCTTGTCTATGATAATATGTACTAAATCTTGATACTATATCCCTTTTAAAACTCTCAGTTATTACACCAACTTTAGAGTACGTTCTATCAATAATATCACCAAGTTCTCTATCATATTCAAGAGAAACTATAGAGCGAAAATCAACAAATCCTCCGGGAAAACTATTTACTTTCGGTAGAAAATGATATCTGAGCGACTCAGAATGAGAATTTCTAAACCACTTAGCCAACTCTTTTTTTGCTTTTTCCGCTTTATTAGAACTCTTATCTATCTGACTATTATATATATCTAAGTGATTTTTAAAAGATTGCACTTCATCGTAATTTTTAATTTTACATAACAAAACTTCATCCACTTTTTTATTAGCAAGATCACATGATGGTGTCAAAACCATATAATACTCAATAGAATCCCCATCTATATTTTTTTCATAAATATCACATGTACATACTTGTTTAATAGGATTAGGAAACATATACATCTCTATGGGCTCAACATCAATGTATTTATCATCAAACATATATTTATTAGAAAACCAGCTAGAAATATATCGGATTATTACAGTTTCTTGTTTATCTAGAGACAATAGTGATAATATATCATTATTTGGGTCACCAAAATACTGGGGCATTACTTCCCAAAATAATTGCTTAACATTTTTATTAATTTTACCTCTAGATCCAAAAATCTTAAAAACAGAACTACTATATTTTGATATTAGCCTCTTAATAACATCGTACAAAGGCTCATCCTTAGGAAATACTTGTACTATTTTTTTATCAATCTTATCCGTTACTTTATCAGGAAATCCTGTTATAACTACAATAGGAACTATTTCTTTTTCAACAATCTGATTTAACAATATATTACCTGATAATGACTCATCATCTATATCGCTATTATCCTCATCTTTTAATTTCAAATCTATAATAATTGCTTGAAAATAATTTTGATATAACTCAATCATAGCTGCTTCAGGTGTTGCTGCAACTTTATATGTCAGCTTATTAGTACTATCTTCCTGATTTATCTCATCAATGGCTTCTATAAACTTAGTTACCTGTTCTTGATCATCATCAATCAACAAAAAATTAATATCATTCATCAATGACATCCCGTCCCTTTCCAAAGCTAATTCTAAATAATGCTCCATTCTTAGAATCGACAGCCTCTAAAATACCTAGATTACGCTGAATAGCTTCCCCCGCAATAGAAAGACCTAATCCAGTCCCATTTTCTTCTAAGACAAGATTCTTTCTTGAAAACCCAGGCAAAAATAATAGATTATCAATAATATCTTCCGTTGGAATACCTGGACCATTATCATGAATTTCTATAGTTATATTATCAGAGCTACTATAAAGATTTATACTTATTATTTTCTCATTAGACTTAGTATGTTGAACCCAAAATATAGCATTATCTATTATATTTGTTAATGCCATATATAAATCTTCCTCTATTATATCTAACATAATAGTCTGATCCATATCATATTCAATCTTAATGTTCTGAGCTTCTATTGTGGATTCAAAAATCCCCACTATTGAAGTTATTTTTTCACTAATATTTACCTTTCTTTTTTTCTTTCGTTTATTAGATGATAATGGATCTAGGCGCTTGAAAAAATCACTCATTCTCTTCGCTTCATAATTTAGTTTATCTATATCATTAGACAAGTCATTGTATACTGTACGGCTAATATCTTTTTCACCTTCGAATTTTTTAAGTTTACGATTCATTTGTGGTAGCTTATTAGTATACCAAGATAATGGTTTTCGGCCTTCATGCAATACAACACTTATTACATTCCCTAATGTTGTATGTTTTTGATATATAGCAATAGTTTCCTTTACTTCTAAGAATTCTTCTGACTTCTCTTTCTCTAATAGTTCAATTTCCTTACTAATTTCTAGATTTAATATTTTAATCTGTTCTTCGGTTTTATCAGGATATTTTTTTATATTCTTATATGCTTTTTCTACAGCTTTTTCCATTTTTTCATTAATATGAGTAAAATCAAAAAGCTTATCTATTGCGCGAACTTTTTTCTTTGTCTTTTTTTGTCTATAGTTAAAGCGTTCTCTTTGTAATAAGTTAAGGCTTAAATCGGCAAGTCTCTGTAATACAAAATAATTTGCATTTTCATATAAACCATCTCTTGCACTCTTTTCTTTTAACCCTGATTGTTCTTCAGCCTCTATACTAATCCTACCATTAATTTGTTCCGAGCCAATAGACATACTAGGATTCTGAACCCTTTTAGAGTCTAAATTTAACCAATCAAACCCTTTATCCCCATATGGTCTTATTCTAAAATCATTTCTATATATACTTATACCAGATTGATCTATTAGTAGATTCTTTATATCTGTTTTAGATAGCTTTGTATTCTGATTTCCATTTATAAAATTCATGATTACTTCTATACCAAATGGATCTTTATCATAAACCCTATAATCAATATATAAATCACCACAAGATACTAAGTTTTCATTTACAATTTTATCATCTGCAAAACTACCTTTGAATACTTTATCTTCTTTGGTATAAAAATTATAATATACTAATTCATAACTAAAGTCTGAATTAATTTTTCCTGTCAATCTATAATGCCAAGCATCATCAAATTCAAGTTGTGAAATTACTTTAGTTATATTTTTAGTACTATCAGTAAAGAAATTATCATAACAAACCACTATCTTAAAATCCGCTATATTTGCTAGCAGTTTAGATAATTCTTTTTCAATTTTCAATACATCAGATTCTGTAATCTTATCAGCAAGATTATTATTATATTCATTTTTAATAGATAATCTAGTTCCACTATGCTCATTAGTACTACATGTAGTAATAGAGATGGGAATTTCACTTAGTTTTTTATCTGAAGTAAAGTCATTCCAGTCAAAAAACGCTGTTGTTTTGATATGATCCTTTATAGTAATGAGTTCTAATTTATTACCTAACAACGATACAGCATATCGTCCAATACCTTTTCTGCCTTGATATACTCTTCCATTAGGACTCTCTTTCTTTTTTAACTTATAATCTGTTGAAGGTACCATCCACGCACCTGTAACCATGTCATGACTCATGCCATGTCCATCATCTTCAACAATAATATTTAATTCATTATTACTCTTTTTAAAGGTTATTTTTACATAAGTAGAGTCTGCATCATACGAATTTTTTACAAGTTCAACTAATGCTGCAGGTAAGTCTTTAATTAAGTCTTTACCAATTGACATAATAAGTCTACCAGTAGGCTCAAAATAACTTTTCATAACTATATCGCTCCTAACAATCCGTTATTCATATAGTAAGACCTTAATATAACAATCTAATCAAGGCAATTTAGATGTATTTTTAAATATAAAATTTATTTTATCCCTACTACCTTATCTCCACGTCCTTCTAGATGAAGTTTAATCGCAACCGCAATCTCATAAGCAAGATTTACAGGGACAGCATTACCAATCATTTTATATGCATTATTAGTATTAGTATAAATAAATTTAAAATCATCAGGAAACCCTTGAACTCTTGCTACTTCTCGAATTGTCATTCTTCGGTAAAGATGTTCTTTGCCTTCAACGAACTTGTATAAGTTTTTATCAACTTTTATCATTTTAGGAGCTTGTGGATGTAATTGACACTGACGACCTGATGCCTGAACAGTATAAGCCTGTTCATCCCAACTCTTTACTCGATTTCGACTCATAAAAATTGGTGAAAATGCACCTATAAAATACTCATTATTATTAATCGCCTTAGGATTATGGTGATTTTTTTCTTCTGCTGGAATAGCAGTATCCTGTAAATCCCAAATAATATCCCTTAAAGTCAATTTCTTATGATCATCAGCTGTAGAGCCTCTAGGAAACGTAAAATCAATATTCAAATCTTGCCTAAAACCAATATAAAATACACGTTTTCTTTCTTCAGCAACGCCATAATCCTTAGCATTAACTAAAGTCATTGAAACTTGATATCCAGCATCTTCAAACAGCTTAAAAATATTTTTCACAGCTTCACTATGCCTATTAGCTAGCATTCCACTTACATTCTCAGCCAAGAAAAACTTTGGTTTAAACTCATTCAAAATTCGAATATAGTCAAAAAACAATTGTCCCCTATCATCCTCAATTCCCCGAAGCGCTCCTGCTTCTGACCATGATTGACATGGTGGGCCACCAATAATTCCATCAACATCTCCAGAAATATATTGGGCGATATCCTCCTTTGTAACTTTACGAATATCTCCTTCTACTAGATGTGTATTTGGATGATTCACCTTAAAAGTTTCATAAATTGTTGGGTCAAATTCATTCGCTACAGGGACTTCAAATCCAGCCTTTTTAAAACCTAAATCTAACCCACCACAACCACTAAATAAACTAATTATTTTCATCCTACCTATCCTTATAAAGAAAATCTTATCATCTTTGCATCTATATATAATGTTGAATCATTTGGATCCTTGATTCGAACATCTTGTATTTCTAAATTGTTAATTGACTCTTCCAACTGCTCTAATGTCTGATGCTCAGGAAAAGATTCATATTTTATTTTATTAATTATTGCACAAAACTCAAACTCTTTGCTTGTGTCAAGATTAGTAATATAAGAGAATACCTTCCATGGATTTTGTAAGATCCACATCCCACGCACTCTAAGCTTTGTTATACCTAAAGAATCTATCATATTTATTCGACCAAGTTCCTCAGTTTCTTCAAACTCTACTTCTCCCATATTCTCAATCCATTTTTTAATATCTTGCTTTACACCTAAATAAGTGTTATCAGAAGCAGCGTAATCTTCTCCATAAACCATAAATATTGATTTAAGTTGTTTGTCCTTTACTTGACCAACAACATATAATAAATCCTTTGTCCAATCGCCTTGTTCAGCTTCTTTACATTTTTTTGTAATCATAGAACTAGTTGATTCTATTTGACACTTTGGATAAGAGCTATTTAATTGAATATCAGCTCTGGGACTCTCTACTTTTTTTACCTCAATAGCATCACCACCTCTAAGCATTGCATCTGGTGGATTAGAATCATTACCAATATATGAAAAAACATCTTTAATTATATTTCTTCTCTGTTCTTCATTTTGCTCATTTAATGTATCCGCATATAAATCTTTTATATACTCTTCAAGGCTTGCCCCTTCAGAGTTAGCACGATGTCTACTGTTATAATAATCTACTAGTTGTAACTGTGGGGCTGTAACTAGATTAATAATCGCTTTTATCGTATTTGACATTTAGTCCTCCATATTTAATAAAATTAAAAATCTGGAAAATCTCATCTAACAACAAGTATCATCAAAACAATTAAAGATAACTAGTAATTTTATACCTTTTATGTAAATCTACTATCTATTATTGTTAAGATAATAGTACATTTTAATAAAATAAGGCTGAACTTCCAAAATCTAATAAGTTCAGCCTAACTTTAATTATTCCCACTCAATTGTAGCAGGTGGTTTAGATGTAATATCGTACACGATACGGTTGATGTGTTGTACTTCGTTTACGATACGACGGGAGATTGTGTCCAATACGTCGTAAGGGATGCGCGCCCAGTCAGCAGTCATGAAGTCTGTTGTTGTTACGCCACGCAATGCCAATGTGTAATCGTATGTACGGAAGTCACCCATAACGCCTACAGTACGTGTAGATGTTAATACTGCAAAGTATTGGTTGATGTCGCGATCAAGACCAGCTTTTGCAATTTCGTCACGGAAGATGTAGTCCGCATCACGCAAGATATCGAGTTTGTCTTTCGTGATTTCGCCCATTACGCGAATAGCAAGACCAGGACCTGGGAATGGTTGACGCCATACGAGGTAGTCAGCCAAACCTAATTCAGAACCAAGTTCACGTACTTCGTCTTTGAAGAGGTTGCGCAATGGTTCGATAAGGCCTTTAAAGTCTACAACTGCAGGCAAGCCGCCTACGTTGTGGTGAGATTTGATAACTTCTGCTTCACCAGTACCGGACTCGATAACGTCAGGGTAGATTGTACCTTGCGCCAAGAAGTCAACGGAGCCAATTTTACGACCTTCGTCTTCGAATACGCGGATGAATTCTTCGCCGATAGCTTTACGTTTCACTTCTGGATCTTCAAGACCAGCCAATTTATCTAAGAAACGTTTTTCTGCATCTACGCGGATGAAATGCATGCCGGAATCTTTGAAAGCGGCTTCAACTTCATCGCCTTCGTTCTTACGCATTAAACCATGGTCAACGAAGATACAAGTCAATTGATCGCCAACAGCTTTAGAAATAAGAGCTGCTGCAACGGAGCTATCTACACCGCCAGACAATGCTAACAATACTTTGCCATCGCCTACAGTGTTACGGATTTCTTCAATAGCAGTTTTTGCATAGTTTGCCATTGTCCATGTGCCTGCGAAACCACATACTTCGTACAAGAAGTTGTGAAGCATTTCTTTACCATGTTCAGTGTGCAATACTTCTGCATGATATTGCATAGCGTATAATTTGCGTTCTTTATTTTGCATAGATGCAACAGGGCAGTCTTTTGTATGCGCAACGATTTCGAACCCTTCAGGAACTTTTGCTACATAGTCAACGTGGGACATCCAAACAACTTGTTCTTCGTCCAAGCCTTTGAACAATGGGGATGTAGTGTCCACTTTAGTAGGTGTTTTACCAAACTCACGGTTGTCCGCAGATTTAACTTCGCCACCCAATGTATGCGCCATAAATTGCATACCATAGCACATGCCAAGAACTGGAATGCCAAGTTCAAAGATTTCCTTTTCAATTTTAGGGGAATTCTCTTCGTACACGCTGTTAGGGCCACCAGTGAAGATGATACCTTGCGGCTTCAATTCCTTAATTTTTTCTAATGCTTTGTTGTATGGATATACTTCGCAGTATACATGATTTTCACGAACGCGGCGTGCAATCAACTGATTATATTGACCGCCGAAATCGACAACAATAACAAATTCCTTGTTTTCCATAGTTCCTCCGTATGCATCTATTTGTGAAAGTATATTCACCAATTTATAATGTCCATACATTCCTGTACTGGGGGTGCGTTTTAACAAGCAAAACGCTAAATTTCATTACATTTCATTATACCATACGAAGTATATGGACTCCATATATTCCGTATGAAAGTTATACATTACTTTTTAATGTTCGGATTTCTAATACATTTCTGATCCTGATAGTTCAAGGTCGCCCTTTCACATACCTATTTTAAAATAGAACAGGCCTGTTCTATTTTTTTTAAAAGACCTATTACACACACATTTCAGATTACTACAGGCCTGTTCTATTTTTCAGGAGGCCTATTGCACATACCCATTTCAGATTACTACAGGCCTGTTCTAATTTTTAGAAGGTCTATTACACACACCCATTTTACATTACTACAGGCCTGTTCTATCTTTAAACAGCTTATGCATTTGCACAGCCCCAACGGGACAAATAGAGTAGCAATCACCACAACTGATACATCCTTTACCAATGATGAATTTTGTAGACCCTTCGGTGATGCATTGTACAGGGCAATCCTCAGCGCAGGCCCCGCATTTAACACAGGTATCGTCTATATCAAATTTTAGATTGCCCATATTACATCACCTCTCTATCAATTATGGGGACTATCATCAACTTGCTATCAGATTTTTATTTCTATTTATTTTCCAGCTCACGGTTATACGCAATAGCCGAATAGAGCGCACGAGCTACGCCATAATTGTTATTATCCGTTGTCGCATAACGGGCGGCAGCTTTCACATTATCTCGTGCATTTCCCATAGCCACGCTAGCGCTGGCAAATCGAATCATGGATAGATCATTTTCGCTATCGCCGATGGTCATCACCTCGTCAGGCGTATAGCCCCAATGGTTTGCCAAGGCCTCTACGGCTGTGCCTTTTGTCGTATGAGGTAACACAAATTCTAAATTACCTTCACTCGATTCAAGAACATCGTAAAAGCGTTCGCGCCCTTTGCCATCTATAGCTGCACCTTGGAACTCATCCCGCAAATCAGCTAGGATGCGTTCGCGTATACGTTCATCGCCGTAAAAGATTTGAATTTTCTCCGGTCCCTCTGGTAACGATTCTAAATGGGCTATTAAATCGGGCACCATGGTTCGTGTTTTTAAAATGAAAGGTCTAATATTCGGTCTAAAGAAATGTTCTGCTTGCGCTGCCTCATTACCAACAACAGGGTATTGACCAAAAATCTCGGCTTTCACATAAGCCTCTACAAACACACCATAGGTCATTAGTTTTCGTACTAAATCCATGACGCGAGTTTTATCAAGAGTAATGTGAACGAGTTCCTTTTGTTCTTCTTTATCCATGACATAGGCGCCATTGGTGCACACAAAGTAGCGCAAGCACGGCATAGCATCGATGACATCGTCCATCTCATGCCAGGCACGGCCCGATGCGATGGCCACGCGGATACCGCTTTCACGAGCGGCACGAACCGCATTGACCACCTCTGGATCCACGGTTTTCGCGTCGTTCACTAAAGTGCCATCCACGTCGGACGCGATGAATCGAATCGGTGTATCACCAGTAAGGCCTATATAGTTTTTAATGTCTAATGGTTCAGATGCGGACATAGAACCTCCTTTAATACAATATAAATTTTACTTGATGTACAATATAGATAATCATATAAGATTGTAGAATGACTATTTCAAAGGATGTGAAATCCTATGCATATAATTATCGATCGAGATGCCGTTTGTGCGGCCGATGATATGAGTCATCATCGCGAAGAATTTACCGTACCAGACGGCATCACCATAGCTAGTTTATTTGAATTTCTTGAGTTTAAATACATTCCTGTCATCGCTGGAAATAACGTGGTCTGGGCGCTCCATCACCACGACATTGAGGTGGGCACTTATTTTACCCAAAATCGTAGTTTTATAAATGGCAATGTTCCCTTATCATCTATTATCAGTAATTCTGAAAGAGACAATGAATTCTATCTACGATATTACAGCTCCCCAGACAGATACAGGAAACATTTTATTTAACGCTATTCCCATCAGCTAGAAACTATTTAGTAATATTATATGTAGATGAGAATTATTTAGTTGCATTAAACTCAGCCACAATTTCTTCTAAGACAGTTGAATTTTCTACTAATCGCAACAATGTGCCCCCAATGATATTGGCGCCATCTACAATGGTTTGCTCAATGGTTGGTTCCAGCATAGCGTCCGCAAATTCTTTGGCGTGGCACACCTTATCTGGGCCAGCCAAGCGCAATTTAGGATGGAATACGGCACATTGATAGCTGACATTACCGATATCGGAACTGCCCCCAATGTCCGCTGGACCTGGTTCAAAATCAAGGCCTATATCGGTCATCACCTCTTCGATGAGGTGTGTGCCACGATGGTTTTGGTTCATATCGTCATAAGGATTTCCGTAAAACTCAACATCTACTGTTGTACCTGTACAAAGGGCAGCGCCTTCAAAGATTTTTTTAATCTGTTCAGATAAACCGTTCAAATAGTCACGTTCTG
>ERZ1674045.271-NODE-271-length-15263-cov-12.497896_pt1 | contig 15263 bp, 11 predicted proteins | sample MGYA00581131_ERZ1674045 | MGnify/ENA primary metagenome ERZ1674045 (study PRJEB41354, sample SAMEA4873299) | human saliva metagenome | biome: human-associated habitat [ENVO:00009003]; feature: mouth environment [ENVO:08000002]; material: saliva material...
TGGCACTGGTTATTGGGCCCTTGCTTTTTCGAGAGTCGGAAGAAGCGGACATTACGGCTATTTTAAAACACTGGCGAATCATTATTTATCTCATATTTCCAGTGATTTTTATCTCGACCCTGAGTTTGGGTGGTTTGGCTCACCTTCTTTGGCTCAGCCTTCCCTTGGCAGCTTGTTTGGCTGTTGGGGCAGCCCTTGGGCCTACGGATTTGGTAGCTTTTGCCTCTCTTTCGGAGCGCTTTAGCTTTCCTAAGCGCGTGTCCAATATTCTTAAGGGCGAAGGACTCTTGAATGATGCATCTGGTTTGGTGGCCTTTCAGGTTGCCTTGGCCGCTTGGACAACAGGAACCTTTTCACTTGGGCAAGCGGGTAGCTCGCTCATCTTTTCAATTCTAGGTGGTTTTCTGATTGGCTTTTTAACAGCCATGACCAATCGTTTCCTCCATACTTTTTTGTTAAGTGTGCGCGCAACGGATATAGCTAGTGAGCTCCTTCTGGAATTGAGTTTGCCTCTAGTGACCTTCTTTCTAGCAGAAGAAGTACACGTTTCTGGGATTATTGCCGTTGTAGTTGCGGGGATTTTAAAGGCAAGTCGCTTTAAGAAAATCACGCTTCTCGAAGCCCAAGTGGATACGGTGACCGAGACAGTCTGGCATACAGTAACCTTTATGCTCAACGGTTCTGTCTTTGTGATTTTGGGAATGGAGTTGGAAATGATAGCAGAGCCTATCTTGACTAATCCGATCTATAATCCCTTACTTTTATTGGTATCTCTTATAGCCCTTACCTTTGTCCTCTTTGCTATTCGTTTTGTCATGATTTATGGTTATTATACCTATAGGACTAGACGTCTCAAGAAAAAGCTAAATAAGTATATGAAGGACATGCTTCTCTTGACCTTCTCAGGTGTTAAGGGAACGGTGTCGATTGCTACGATTCTTCTGATACCAAGTAATTTAGAGCAGGAGTATCCTCTCTTGCTTTTCCTTGTCGCAGGTGTGACGCTTGTCAGCTTTTTAACAGGTCTCTTGGTCTTGCCTCATCTTTCTGATGAACAGGAAGAAAGCAAGGACTATCTCATGCATATCGCTATTTTGAATGAAGTGACGCTAGAGTTGGAGAAAGAGTTGGAAGATACCAGGAATAAGCTCCCTCTCTATGCAGCCATTGACAATTATCATGGACGTATTGAAAATCTCATCCTGAGTCAGGAAAATAAGGGGGCTCAAGAAGACTGGGAGGCCTTGAAACTTCTTATCCTCAGTATTGAAAGTGATGGATTGGAACAGGCTTATGAAGAAGGCAAGATGAGTGAGCGTGCTTATCGGGTCTACCAACGTTATTTGAAAAACATGGAACAAGGTATTAATCGCAAATTTGCTTCACGGTTGACCTATTATTTCCTTGTTTCCTTGCGGATTTTACGTTTTCTCCTTCACGAAGTATTTACCTTTGGCAAGACCTTTCGCAGTTGGAAAAATGAAGAATCACAGAAACTCAGAGCCCTTGACTATGACCAAATTGCAGAGCTCTATCTAGAAAATACAGAGATGATTATCGAAAGTTTGGAGAACCTAAAAGGGGTTTATAAGAGTTCTTTGATCAGCTTCATGCAGGATTCTCGTCTCCGAGAAACAGCTATTATCACCAGTGGTGCTTTTGTCGAACGGGTTATCAACCGTGTCAAACCCAACAATATCGATGAAATGCTGAGAGGCTATTATCTGGAGCGCAAGTTGATTTTCGAATATGAAGAAAAACGATTGATTACGGCCAAGTATGCCAAGAAATTACGACAAAATGTGAATAACTTAGAGAACTATTCTCTGAAGGAAGCTGCCAATACTCTGCCTTATGATATGATGGAATTGGTAAGAAGAAATTAATCAAGATTGCAAGTGAAGGAGTGTGACATGAAGAAGTGGTGGAAAGAGCTGACAGACAAGCCTTTAGTAAAAGCTTTTTTGCATTATTATCAAGCATCAGATAGTGAGTTGACCAGCGTCGCAGTGGCCTACTATTGGTTGATTTCGATTTTCCCCCTGCTTTTGGTGGTGGTCAATATCCTCCCCTATTTTCAGATTCCAGTTTCTAATTTTTTAAAGGTTGTCAGTGAATTCTTGCCAGATACGGTTTATGATGTGGTCGCAAAGATTATTACAGAGGTGCTGACCCAACCTTCAACGGGTTTGTTGAGTTTTGCGGTTTTGTCAGCCCTCTGGACCTTTTCAAAATCCATGAACTTCTTGCAGAAAGCCTTTAATAAAGCTTACGGAGTAGCTAAAAATCGTGGAATGATTTCTCATCAGCTCATGAGTTTGTTTGTCAGTTTTGGTCTGCAGATTCTCTTTGCTTTAGCTCTCTTTCTGAGTGTCTTTGGTCGCATGCTCCTCAACCTTATCAAAAGCTACTGGCAATCGGATAGTCCTCTCTTTGCTTATCTGCAAGACCTAACAGGCCCTTTGGTCTATGCCTTGATTTTTGCAATCTTGGTCATGCTTTATTATTTCCTGCCAAATGTTAAGGTGCGACGAATTCGACATGTATTGCCAGGAAGTGCCTTTGTCTTGTTGACTCTGGCCTTACTGCTCAATATCTTTTCAGTCTATATTAACAATTATGTCAATCACCTAGTGGACGTGCGTTTTTTCAGTTCCGTCGTCGTGGTGGTCATGATGTTCTGGTTTATTCTCATCGCTAAGATTTTAATTGTCGGAGCGGTGATCAATGCCAGTGTCCAGAGTTTGAAAGATCTGAATTTTAGAAAAGACTAACGAATTTTTAATTCATTACAAAACGCATAATATCAAGGTTGATGCACGAAAATTCCACGAGGCCAACTATAGTCAGAAAGCTGAACAACAAGCCAAAACGTCCAAAAAAGGCGGCAAAAAGCAAGCACCTGCAAGCAACGTGCCGAAATGGTCAAATCCTGATTATGTCAACGAATTAGACCCAAAAATCGTTGATATGCTAGTAGAATTTCACAAGTCACAAGGCACTTTGGAAACTCCCGAGGCGCAAGCAGAAATCGCCCAAAAACGTGAAGAAATCGAGCAAAGGAGAGCTGAGCTTGAGGATAAAAACAAGAGCTTTTGAACCGCTTGAACAAATAGAGTTTCGCAAGTATTATGCTTACAAATTACTTGAATAATTAACTAAAATATAAACCCTGCCTTTATATCTAGGCAGGGTTTATATTTTAGAAATTCACGTAGGTTGTTTCGGTTTTTACATACCCAGTATAGTCTGAGTTTCTATAGTATTCAGTGATAAACTTCCATTTTCTTTGAGAAATATGGATATAAGTACTTGTTATGTAGTATGGATATGGGCTTTGTGAATCCAAGTAAGACTGATAAGCTTGTATACCAAAATATGCTCCACCAATTATGCCACTCCATGGACCCCCAATATAGAACCTATAAAGCCAAACATCGCGGTTATTCCAGAATCAATCATGAAGTGAGCGAATGTGTTGGCTTCTTTATTCCCATGTATTGTGTTGACGTAATTCCAAACATTAGGATCGTATGATCTAAAAGATATATTTAGGTCGAGTTCATTCTTTTGATAAGCCATATAAAATGACCCATTGATATAGACGCCATCAGTACGTCGTTCAATAGTGTCTACACTTCCATCTGGATTGACAATCTAAAGAACTTCATCGCTTAAAATATTTACTTGCGTATCTCCGAACCGCACTGATGAGCCATTCTCAAACTGAGCCTCACCAGATACAACTTTAGAGTTTGCCGATAAGTTATCATCAGCAAAAACAACAAGCGACGGGGAAATGCTAGACATACAGAAAACAGACATAACTAGCAAACACATGCATTTAAACATCTTAGACATAACGGAAACTCCTTTGTATTTTTGATTTTTTTCAACTTTTGTTATACAATAAAACCAAATAAAAAGAAAGCGGTAACAATATGCTTAATGCGAAAATTTTTTATATATTTTTATATTTGATCGTTATCGAAACTATAGGCTTGTTGTTGTTGAAAAAAGGTCTCGAAATGGGTTATTTTGGCACAGAAGCTATTATCCTCGCAATTTTTTCATTTGCTTTTTACAACCTATGTTCATTCGCTTGGGTCTGCTCTACAATAAAAAATAAATAGACGTATTTTCAAAAAAAGCGCATATTTATCTCAGTAAAACGACAATTTAAATCGTCGTTTTTTGTATAACTCCCCCTGAAATTTGTTTTAATCATGCAAAAATCACGTTTATTTGGTGCTGAGACAACGATTCTGAGAGCTTTTCAGACTTTGTCTATCATTAGAAAAGCTTAGAGCACCAAAGGATAATACCTGATAATATGCGCTTTTTTGATTGTAAAAATTAATAGATAAACATGGCATCGCCAAAACTAAAGAAGCGGTAATGTTCTTGAATGGCATGGTGGTAGGCAGCTAAGACTAATTCACGACCTGCAAAGGCAGAAACCAGCATAACCAGAGTTGATTTTGGCAGATGGAAGTTGGTTGAGAAGGCATCCACGACCTTCCATTCATAGCCAGGTTTGATAAAGATATTGGTCCAGCCAGAATCTGATTGGATTTGCCCATCAAACTTGGAACCAATAGTTTCCAAGGTGCGGATAGAAGTGGTTCCGACAGCTATGACGCGACCACCATTTTCCTTAACAGAGCGAAGGGTGGCAGCAGCTTCTTCAGAAAGTTGGTAGAATTCTGAGTGCATTTCGTGTTCGTCCAGATTGTCAACTGAAACGGGTCTAAAGGTTCCGAGTCCGACATGAAGAGTCAGATAGACTAGATGAACACCCTTAGCTTGGATTTCTGCCAGCAGTTCTTTGGTGAAGTGAAGACCAGCAGTAGGTGCTGCAGCAGAGCCACTTTCCTTGGCGTAGACGGTTTGATAGCGTTCGCGGTCATCCAGTTTTTCGTGGATATAAGGTGGCAGAGGCATTTCACCCAGACTTTCCAAAACTTCTAGGAAAATTCCTTGGTATTCAAAGCGGACAATACGGCCCCCGTGGGTCAATTCTTCCGTAACGACTGCGCTGAGGCGACCATCACCAAAGCTGACACGAGTACCAACCTTGAGGCGTTTGGCAGGTTTAGCCAGAACTTCCCACTCATCTCCAGCAGTATTTTTGAGCAGGAGAAGTTCCACATGACCTCCAGTTTCTTCCTTTTGACCATAGAGGCGGGCAGGGAGAACACGGGTGTCGTTCATGACAAGGGCATCACCAGGTTCCAGCATATCAATAATAGAGTGGAAGTGTTTATCCTGCATTTCTCCCGTCTCACGGTTGACGATGAGGAGTTTAGAGGCATCTCGTTTTTCAAGGGGCGTTTGGGCAATCAATTCTTCAGGCAAGTGGAAATCAAAATCAGCTGTATTCATATATCTGTTCATTCTTTCTAAGTTCTAATCCTATCCATTATAACATGTTTCAAGTTTGGACGCTCTTTTTTTAGAAATTAAATCGTTTTCACTTGACAAAAATTGGTCTATACCATATAATAAATATAGATTGAAACGGAGGATGAAAAGATGAAAGTTATTAAAGTTGAAAACCAAGTTCAAGGTGGAAAAGTTGCTTTTGAGATTTTGAAAGAAAAATTGGCCAATGGAGCTCAAACTCTAGGACTTGCGACAGGAAGTAGCCCACTTGAATTTTACAAGGAAATTGTTGAGAGTGACCTTGATTTTTCAAATCTAACCAGTGTAAACCTTGATGAGTATGTAGGTCTTGATGGGGACAACCCACAGTCTTATCGTTACTTCATGCAAGAAAACTTGTTTAACCAAAAACCATTTAAAGAAAGTTTCTTGCCTCGTGGGGTTAAGGACAATGCTGAGGCTGAAGTAGAACGCTACAATCAAATTTTGGCTGACCATCCAGTTGATCTGCAAATATTGGGAATCGGTCGCAATGGACATATCGGATTTAATGAACCAGGAACACCATTTGATAGCCAAACACATCTAGTCGAACTTGATCAGTCTACTATCGAAGCTAATGCGCGCTTCTTTGACAAGATTGAAGACGTCCCAACTCAAGCTATTTCAATGGGGATTAAAAACATTTTGGATGCCAAGTCAATCCTTCTCTTTGCTTACGGTGAATCAAAAGCAGAAGCTATTGCTGGAACCGTGTCTGGCCCAGTGACTGAAAGTCTACCAGCAAGTAGTTTACAAAACCACCCTGATGTGACTATCATCGCAGATGCTGAAGCACTTAGCTTACTTGAAAAATAAAAAAGTGAAACCGTTTAGTATCTTCTATTGAGCGCTTTCAACTCTTGTATAAATGGCAGAAAAAATCAAAATTAAACCGCATTTTTTCTTGACAATTATTCCTTTTACGTGTAGAATAGAATAGATCTTGAACTTGAAGGGAGTGAAAAAAATGTCTAAAACAGTAGTACGTAAGAATGAATCTCTTGACGACGCACTTCGTCGTTTCAAACGTGCGGTTACTAAAGCTGGTACTCTTCAAGAAACACGCAAACGTGAATTCTATGAAAAACCTTCTGTAAAACGTAAACGTAAATCAGAAGCAGCTCGTAAACGTAAAAAATTCTAATTGAAATGAAAGGCTAGAGAAATCTAGTCTTTTTCTTTTAAATAAATACTCCAAAGCCTGCAAAAATCTGAAATATCCTCCTACAATTTGATATAATAGTAAAAAGAACTCGATTGAAGGAGGAAATGATGTCGGTTTTAGTAAAAGAAGTGATTGAAAAGCTTAGACTAGACATTGTCTATGGCGAACCAGAATTGCTTGAAAAGGAAATCAATACAGCGGATATTACGCGACCTGGTCTTGAAATGACAGGCTATTTTGACTACTATACGCCAGAGCGGATCCAGCTCTTGGGGATGAAGGAGTGGTCATATCTGATTGGCATGCCTTCTAACAGCCGTTATGAAGTTTTGAAAAAAATGTTTCTACCTGAGACACCCGCGGTCATTGTTGCTCGTGGTTTGGTGGTCCCAGAGGAGATGTTAAAGGCTGCTAGAGAATGTAAGATTGCTATTTTAACCAGCCGTACAGCTACCAGTCGTTTGTCTGGAGAATTATCTAGTTATCTGGATTCTCGTTTGGCGGAACGTACCAGTGTTCACGGTGTTTTGATGGATATCTATGGAATGGGTGTCTTGATTCAAGGAGATAGTGGTATCGGTAAGAGTGAAACTGGTCTTGAGCTTGTCAAACGTGGGCACCGCTTGGTAGCAGATGATCGGGTAGATATTTATTCTAAGGATGAATTAACTCTTTGGGGAGAACCTGCTGAAATCTTGAAACACTTGATTGAAATTCGTGGGGTTGGGATTATCGATGTCATGAGCCTCTACGGTGCCAGTGCTGTCAAGGACTCTTCGCAGGTTCAACTTGCTGTCTATTTGGAAAACTATGATACACATAAGACTTTTGATCGTCTGGGAAACAATGCAGAGGAAATAGAAATTTCTGGCGTAGCCATTCCTCGTATCCGCATCCCAGTTAAAACAGGTCGTAATATCTCTGTCGTGATTGAGGCTGCTGCCATGAATTATCGTGCCAAGGAAATGGGCTTTGATGCGACGCGTTTGTTCGAAGAACGCTTGACAAATCTTATTGCTCAAAACGAGGTGCCTAATGCTTGATCCAATTGCTATTCATCTAGGTCCTCTAGCCATTCGTTGGTATGCCTTGTGTATTGTTACAGGTTTGATTCTTGCGGTTTATTTGACCATGAAAGAAGCGCCTAGAAAGAAGATCATACCAGACGATATTTTAGATTTTATATTGGTAGCCTTTCCTTTGGCTATTTTAGGAGCTCGTCTCTACTATGTCATTTTCCGTTTTGATTATTATAGTCAGAATTTGGGAGAGATTTTTGCCATTTGGAATGGTGGTTTGGCCATTTACGGTGGTTTGATAACTGGTGCCCTTGTACTCTATATCTTTGCTGATCGTAAACTCATCAATACTTGGGATTTTCTAGACATTGCGGCACCAAGTGTCATGATTGCCCAAAGTCTGGGGCGCTGGGGCAATTTCTTTAACCAAGAAGCTTATGGTGCAGCAGTGGATAATCTGGATTATCTACCTGCCTTTATCCGTGACCAGATGTATATTGAGGGGAGCTACCGTCAGCCGACCTTCCTTTATGAGTCTCTATGGAATCTGCTTGGCTTTGCCTTGATTTTACTATTCAGACGAAAATGGAAGAGCCTCAGAAGAGGTCATATCACTGCTTTCTACTTGATTTGGTATGGTTTCGGTCGCATGGTCATCGAAGGCATGCGGACAGATAGTCTCATGTTCTTTGGTCTTCGAGTATCTCAATGGCTATCAGTTGTCCTTATCGGACTGGGTATTTTTATCATTCTATATCAAAATCGAAAGAAGGCCCCTTACTATGTTACAGAGGAGGAAAACTAAATGTTAGAAGTTGCATATATTCTTGTAGCCCTTGCTTTGATTGTATTTTTAGTGTATCTAATCATTACTGTACAAAAGCTTGGACGTGTTATCGATGAAACAGAGAAGACGATTAAAACCTTGACTTCAGATGTGGATGTGACCTTGCATCACACCAATGAATTGCTGGCTAAGGTCAATGTCTTGGCAGATGATATCAATGTCAAGATGGCAACAATTGATCCACTCTTTAGTGCTGTTGCAGATTTATCTCTATCTGTTTCAGACCTCAATGACCATGCGCGTGTCTTGAGCAAGAAAGCTTCATCAGCTGGTTCAAAAACCATTAAGACTGGTGCAAGTTTGTCAGCTCTTCGTCTTGCAAGTAAATTTTTCAAAAAATAAAAAAGGAGAATCCTTATGGGTAAACTATCCTCAATCCTTTTAGGAACCGTTTCAGGTGCAGCTCTTGCCTTGTTTTTAACAAGCGACAAGGGCAAACAAGTTTGCAGTCAGGCTCAAGATTTTCTAGATGATTTGAGAGAAGATCCTGAGTATGCCAAGGAGCAGGTCTGTGAAAAACTGACAGAAGTCAAGGAGCAGGCTACAGATTTTGTTCTTAAAACTAAAGAACAGGTTGAGTCAGGTGAAATCACTGTGGACAGCGTACTTGCTCAAGCCAAATCATGTGCTCGTCAAGCGACAGAAACATCAAAAGATCGATTCAATAATCTCAAGGAACAATGGCAAGAAAAGGCCGAAACTCTTGATGAATCAGAAGAGATTGTGATTGATATCGAAGAAGAAAAAATCTAAATTTGACGAGAATGAGCGAAAACTCAATTCTAGGAGAAAATGAAGCACATTTTCCCACAATCAAACGCATGGTATCAAGGACTGTAATTGCCTGATATTATGCGTTTTTTATGATTTTTAAAACTTTTTGATAAACCTTTTTTAAAACACATGAGTGTTATGATTTTTTATGGTATAATGGCAGTGTTAGAAGTGAAATATTTACATTTTTTTATATTTTACTGATACTTTAGTAATATTAAGCAATCAATTTTCTATGATTAGAAATCAATGTGGTAGCTTATGATCAGGTAGAGGAAAAGCTCTAAAATTTTAGTCAAGAAACGATTTAGTATTCTGTCAAGGGAAAATATTAGAACCCTCTATTTTGTAAAAAATAGTTAGAAAGAAAGTTAGTAAAATGAAAGACATTTTTAATAAACGTCAACGCTTTTCGATTCGAAAGTTTTCTGTTGGAGTGGCTTCTGTATTAATAGGAATTGCCTTGTTTACACCATCCCAGGGAGTACTTGCTTCTACGGAAAATAATGTGGCAACAGAGATAGGGGCTAATTCTGAAAGGGAGAATGCGACCTCTACTGTGGAGAAAAAACAAGAGGCTCAAAATTCACCAGAGAATCAAGGTGCTATCTCCAGTCCATCTCCAAAAAATACTCCAATAGGATCTACAAGAACTACAGAACTCGAGACATCTGGGGATAAAGAAAATAATAGCTTGACCACAAGGGCTTCCGTGGCGGGTGAAGACAGATCAAGTGCTCCAGCGGTGAGAGCGGCATCGAATCCTTCCGAGATAAAAAAATATGAATTGACTGAGGAAGATGCTAAAAAAATCAAAGCAGGAGTAATCGGTTCAGAAGGCAATAAGCTTGACAGTTTGTTATTAAACGGCCCTGAGTTAAGTCCAGAAGCTTATACAGATAATGACTACTTGAAGGATAAAGAAGAACTTTATATTTATGAAAAAGTCGGGAAAAAGTATGTAGGCTATAATAGTCATCCCTTATTAGAAGATACTGATGGTGATGGTATTATTGATAGTAAAGAAAAGCCAGATGAAAAATTAAAATGGAATGTCAGTGAGCGCGATATGATTATGTTCATGGAATTGTCCTACCGTGATGATAATTATATTGATAGAGTGCTGGATCATAAGAAACCCTTAACAGAGTCAGAGTTATATAAAAATAATGGTGACAGTAGACCACGTTATGAGTATATGATGATGAATAAGGAATTGGGACCTTATTGGGAAAGGAAGAAAAGTTATCATACCTCCAGTGGACTAGATGCTGTCTTGTATGAAACAAAGAGTGATTTCTCATATTTACCAAATGGAACTGCTCAAGTGTTAGCCTTTCGTGGAACAAGTGATGCCAAAGATATAGGAACTGATATAACACTTGGATTAGGAAGCAATCCTCAGCAAGGGATCGATGCAGAAAATATCATGCGTGAACTGGCTAAAGATAAGAGTATTACCAATCTATATTTGACAGGGCACTCTTTAGGAGGATATTTAGTACAACGGGCAATGGTTGAAGCCTATCAGTTGGCATATTCTGACAGCAGAGTCATGTCTTCTAAAGACCAGCAGGCTTATAGAAACTTTTATAACAATGTATTAAAAAAAGGAACAACATTCAATGCTCCAAAAGTGAGGACAAATTATTTCTCATCATCTGAATTTTGGCAAAAAGGTCTAGATAGTAAAAAAATAGCTAAGTCTGGGAAAATGACACATTATATTGTTGATAATGATTCGACGATAAGTAAAGCCGTCAGCAATGATAGTGATGTTGTTATAAATGTTGGACGAACCAGTGGAGGTCATAGTTCACGTTCTTATTTTGAAGCCGATATGATTAATAGACGGTCAGAGTTTATATCTGGGAAACGAATTTCTTTAGATAGGACAGGTTATCAAGATAAAAAAATTGCAACAGCTAAATCTGTAGAAAAAGTTGGAGAAACTGTTGTATATAGTAAACGTGGAGATGACATCATTAAGTCAACAACTGTTAGTATCAAAGATCCTGATACAGGGCAGATTACTAAAAATACACTTAATGAAGTGTTCAAGAAAGATGGTGCCAAATCAACAGTTGTGGTTACGTCACTTGAGCCAATTGTTCGTTATGAGAAAGACGCTACAAGAGCCAAAGGTGGGGCAAATGTAACAGAAGCTGGTACTCTAGGCACTAGAACAGTAACGACAACCTACACAGTCAATCCGACAGATGGTAGCCTCGTTCCGCATGAAGAACCAGCAGTGGTAGTCTCATCAAAACCGACAGTGGTCAAAGTGCCAGCTAAAGATGAGGTTGCATATCTCAAAGAAGGCGATGATGTGATTAAGAAGACAACCACTTACGCGGTCAATGCAAGTACAGGTAACCTTGCTCCAACAGAGAAAAAGGAAATCTTCAAACAAAATGGTGCCAAGGCTAAGTCTGTTGTTACACCATTACAGCCAAGTGTTCGTTATGAGAGAGACGCTACGAGAGCTAAAGGCGGAAAAAATGTAACAACAGCTGGTACTTCAGGCACTAGAACAGTCACTACAACTTATACTGTTAACCCTGCAGACGGTAGCCTCATTCCGCATGAGGGCAAACCCGTCATCAAACAGTCAACTCCTACGGTGGTCAAAGTGCCAGCTAAGGATGAGGTTGAATACCTTAAAGAAGGCGATAATGTGGTTAAGAAGACAACCACTTATGCGGTCAATGCCAGTACAGGTGCTCTTACTCCAACAGTAAGGAAAGACGTTGCCAATCCAAAAGGTGCCAAATCTAAAGTTGTGGTTACACCACTTAAGCCAAGTGTTCGTTATGAAAAAGACGCCACAAGAGCCAAAGGTGAATCAAAAATCACAGTAGCTGGTACTCCAGGCACTAGAACGGTCACTACCACTTATACTGTTAATCCGACAGATGGTAGCCTCATTCCGCATGAAGGAAAACCAGTTATCAAATCGTCAACTTCTACAGTGGTCAAGGTCCCAGCCAAAGATGAGGTTGCATATCTTAAAGAAGGCGACGACATTGTTAAGAAGACAACCAGCTACCAAGTCAATGCGAGTACAGGTGTCCTTACTTCAATAGAGAAAAAGGAAGTGTTCAAGCAAGATGGTGCTAAATCAACAGTTGTGGTTACACCACTTGAGCCAAGTATCCGTTATGAAAAAGACGCCACAAGAGCCAAAGGTGAAGAAAAAATCACAGTAGCTGGTACTCCAGGGACAAGTATAGTAACTACCACCTACACGGTTAATCCTACAGATGGTAGCCTTATTCCACATGAAGGAAAACCAGTTATCAAACAGTCAACTCCTACGGTGGTCAAAGTTCCAGCCAAAGATGAGGTTGAGTACCTCAAAGAAGGCAATGACGTTGTTAAGAAGACAACAACTTACCAAGTCGATCCAAACACAGGTGTCCTTACCTCAACAGAGACAACAGAAATCTTCAAAAAAAATGGTGCCATATCTACAGTTGTCGTTACATCAATAGAGCCAAGTGTTCATTATGAAAAAGACGCCACAAGAGCCAAAGGTGAAGCTAATGTAACAACAGCTGGTACGCCAGGGACAAGTACAGTAACCACAACCTATACTGTGAATTCGACAGATGGCAGTATCATTCCACATGAAGAACCAGCAGTAGTAGTCCCATCAAAACCGACAGTGGTCAAGGTGCCAGCTAAAGATGAGGTTGAATACCTCAAAGACGGCGATGATGTGGTTAAGAAGACAACAACTTACCAAGTCAATGCAAGTACAGGTGCCCTTACTCCAACAGAGACAACAGAAATCTTCAAGAGAAACGGCACTAAATCTACAGTTGTTGTTACGCCGATCAAGCCAAGTGTTCGTTATGAAAAAGACGCCACAAAGGCCAAAGGTGAAGCTAATGTAACAACAGCTGGTACACCAGGAACAAGAACAGTAACCACAACCTATACTGTTAACCCTGCAGATGGCAGTCTCATTCCATATGAAGAACCAGCAGTGGTAGTCCCAGCAAAACCGACAGTGATCAAAGTTCCAGCTAATGATGAGGTCGAATACCTCAAAGACGGCGATGAAGTTGTTAAGAAGACAACAACTTACCAAGTCGATCCAAACACAGGTGTCCTTACCCCAACAGAGACAACAGAAATCTTCAAGCGAAATGGCGCCAAATCCACAGTTGTCGTCACGCCACTTGAGCCAAGTGTTCGTTATGAAAAAGACGCTACAAGACCCAAAGGTGAAGCTAATGTCACAGTAGCTGGTACTCCAGGCACTAAAACAGTAACTACAACCTATACTGTTAATTCGACAGATGGTAGCCTTATTCCACATGAAGAACCAGCAGTGGTAGTCCCAGCAAAACCGACAGTGATCAAAGTTCCAGCTAAGGACAAAGTCGTAGAAACCTCGATTGAACCAGAAGTGGAATACGTTAAAGATGTTGAAAAAGACTTCGGTACACCAGATCAGCGTACTGAGGGTGAAAAAGGTAAAACAATTACTACAACCACTTACGATGTAGATCCAAAGGACGGTCATATCACAGAGCACGTTGGTAATCCAGTCGTCACTCCAGCAGGTAAGACAATCGTTAAAGTAGGAGCTAAAACTAAGGTTGAACGTAATAAGGATGACCAGGGTCGTGATGTGATTGATACCATTACCTATGAAGTTGATCCAAAAACAGGTAAGGTGATTTCTACAATAGTTCGAACATATGGAACAACGAAAGAACCAACGACAGAGACAAGAACTGTACCATCCCCTGTTGTCTATGAAAAAGACGATAGTCGTGACAAAGATTCAGAACCAGTTAGACGAGAAGGAACTCCAGGAGAGGAAACGATCACCACAACGTACACAGTAGATTCGAAGACTGGTAAGATAACGCCTGTAGTTGGTCAACCAGTTCGTACGAAAGAACCAACTAATACTATTGTCAAAGTAGCAGCTAAGGATAAAGTAGAAACAATAGAAATCCCATCACCTAAGAAATACGTAAAAGATGATACACGCGACAAAGGACAAGACAATGTAGAAGAAGCAGGCCAAGCAGGTTCACGTACAACAACAACTACTTACGAAGTAAATCCAGCAGATGGAACAATTACAGAAAGAGTAGGGGAACCAGTAGTAGTAAATCCAACAGCAACAATTGTCAAGGTCCCGGCCAAAGACAAAGTAGTAGAAACCCTGATTGAACCAGAAGTGGAATACGTTAAAGATGTTGAAAAAGACTTCGGTACACCAGATCAGCGTACTGAGGGTGAAAAAGGTAAAACAATTACTACAACCACTTACGATGTAGATCCAAAGGACGGTCATATCACAGAGCACGTTGGTAATCCAGTCGTCACTCCAGCAGGTAAGACAATCGTTAAAGTAGGAGCTAAAACTAAGGTTGAACGTAATAAGGATGACCAGGGTCGTGATGTGATTGATACCATTACCTATGAAGTTGATCCAAAAACAGGTAAGGTGATTTCTACAATAGTTCGAACATATGGAACAACGAAAGAACCAACGACAGAGACAAGAACTGTACCATCCCCTGTTGTCTATGAAAAAGACGATAGTCGTGACAAAGATTCAGAACCAGTTAGACGAGAAGGAACTCCAGGAGAGGAAACGATCACCACAACGTACACAGTAGATTCGAAGACTGGTAAGATAACGCCTGTAGTTGGTCAACCAGTTCGTACGAAAGAACCAACTAATACTATTGTCAAAGTAGCAGCTAAGGATAAAGTAGAAACAATAGAAATCCCATCACCTAAGAAATACGTAAAAGATGATACACGCGACAAAGGACAAGACAATGTAGAAGAAGCAGGCCAAGCAGGTTCACGTACAACAACAACTACTTACGAAGTAAATCCAGCAGATGGAACAATTACAGAAAGAGTAGGGGAACCAGTAGTAGTAAATCCAACAGCAACAATTGTCAAGGTCCCGGCCAAAGACAAAGTAGTAGAAACCCTGATTGAACCAGAAGTGGAATACGTTAAAGATGTTGAAAAAGACTTCGGTACACCA
>ERZ1674045.286-NODE-286-length-14882-cov-4.983004_pt1 | contig 14882 bp, 7 predicted proteins | sample MGYA00581131_ERZ1674045 | MGnify/ENA primary metagenome ERZ1674045 (study PRJEB41354, sample SAMEA4873299) | human saliva metagenome | biome: human-associated habitat [ENVO:00009003]; feature: mouth environment [ENVO:08000002]; material: saliva material...
CGCTATTGTTATTCGTGAAACTAATTTTATTTTTAACATAGGAGAATCTTTTATTTGTAATAAAAGGGCAATCCAATGGGATCATACGGAGAATGTGAATGTGTATGCGTAGATAGATATATTTTGAATTTATTTGTCGGGCTAATATTTTGTACAGGATAATCTCTTGGGAAAAATTTTCCAAGCCAATTAACTCCAAAATGTTTTTTTGATAGATAGTTTGCCCATGTTTCAGTCCAATATTTGTGATGTGCATCACAAGAGGACAGTGAAGCACTGCAAAAACTTTCGGGAGCAATGACAGACCAATATGCCTGAGGACCAATAATTCGATATTCAAGGATATGTCCAAACTCGTGTTGCATCATAGCCATTCCTTCTTTTGCCCTATAGGTAAAGACACCTTCCCCGACAATTATTCCTCGTTCTGGTATTGTTACACCACTATATTTACCTGTTTTATAAGACCCTAACTTAGAACTTTCGAATACATTTTGCCCCTCATAAGTCCCAACATATTTCCCTGTAACGGTTGTCTCACCGATTCCAAAATTACCGGAAGCAGCATAGCCTTTGCTTAAGTCAAGAGAAGTCTTCCCTGTCCAGAAGTTCGTGCCTTTGTCTAAAGCATCAAGACCACCAATTAGACCTCCAGCAATACCGCCTTCCAAAGTTCCTAAGCCTCCAGAACCTAAGCCGGCAAGAAGACCTTTTCCAAAGCTGTGTCCATCTAACCAAGAATTGCCTGCATTATTAATAAAACCACTAGCAAACCCAGCGCTAGCACCCGAAGCAGCGCCTGCAAGGAATCCCGTAGAAGAAATTCCCTTCGCCAATCCTGCGGCTCCAGTCCAGAAGTTACCACCGGCCATAGCAACGTTCACTCCCGACGCTAATCCTGCACCAACAGCTCCTGCAACAGCTCCAGTGACGAGGTGCCCAAGTCCTTTCGCATTAAACTGGAATCCATGTGATGCCCAATTGAAAACTCCTCCAATAGCTGCCCCTATGATAAGGTTCCAAAAATCCCCACTTGGATCCGTATATTTCAGTGGATTATTCAAACAATAGCTGTACCGGTTGAAGTTCTGGCTGTTGTCCGGCATCTGAACATAGTTGTCCGGGCTGAAGAACCGGCCAAGTACAGGGTCGTACAAGCGGCCGTTCATGTTGATGATGTCAAATTCACTAAGCATCTCGTGTCCTGTGTAACCACGGTGCAAACCTATGGTGTTGAGTGTTACCGTCTGCTTGCCCCACGCATCATAAGAGGCATCGAAAACTTTGGCTCCATTCTCATCCATAACGGAAAGAATGCTACCTAAATTGTCCGTGAAGACAAGATAAGTTTTTATACTGCCGTTTTCCTTAATGGCGATGGTGTTGCCATCAAGATAATAGAACTCACGGGTGTTACCATTCTCGGTAATCTTCTCATATTCCCCGGCATAGACTGTAGTTCTTACATCCGTACCATTGTGTGATAATTCAGAATACCATCTTTCTTGATCAGGACCATAGGCAAAGTCCATCCTGAGGATCTTGCCTGCATCTTCTATCAACTGAATCTTTCCGAAGTCGTTGAAAGACGTATTCAATGCGTCACCAGGAATCTTTCCGTCAGCATTTTCTATCTCCGTCACAGCATGTGGTCGGATATTCTTATCATAAGAGAAGTTGCCAATTCCGGTCTTGAAGAGAATATTTCCGTTCGACGCATAATTTATCTTCATCGTTTCAACTGTTCCACTTTTGACGGAAACAAGTCTGTCAAGATTGTCATAGCCGAAAGTTTCTTGTGGTCCATTGTTCCTCTTGCGTGACAGCAGGTTATCGGTCGTCCCATCGTATGACTCATCAAAATTTTCTAATATAGATGAACCGCGAGCAATTCGACGGTTACTCTCATACCCACGAGCATCGCGAGTAAGTGTAGTTGTAAGTTTACCCATAAACGATGTGCTATTTACAAGACCGTCAGTACTTTCGACCTTATAGATGACCTTATCACCTATTGCAGACTGTGATTTGAATCCAAAATTATCATACAGATATGACTCCTCCAGACCACCGGGATAGGTTGTCTTGGACAACTGGTTATTGCTGTTGTAAGCGTATGAGAAACTATAGGCTCCATATCTATCCACATTACGTTTTTCTGTAACAACACGTCCAAATTTGTCATGAGTGTATTCTACAGAATTGTTGTCAGAAGCCAATTTTACCAATCTCAACTTTTCGTTACCCGTTGTTCCATAAGTATAAACGATAGTTTTCTGGCCAATTTGGGTAGACGCCAAACGTCCTAAGTCATCATAGTTGTTGATGGTCTTGATGCCTCTTCCGTCTGTCTGTGTCAGCAATGTGCCATCGGCTGCATAAGTATAAGTGGATGTTCCCGCATCCGGGTCGGTGAGAGACAGTTGGTTTCCTGCAGCATCGTAGGACATCGTCACAGTAGAACCTTGCGTCTTTACACTACTTGGTTTTCCTATAGAAGAATACAGGTATTCAACTTCACTGACAGGATCGGTCGACTTAACAACATTTCCCCATGCATCTGTAGCCTTTGTATAGCTACGTCCTGCAATGGTCGTAGTAACCGAACGGTTTCCGTATGAATATGACGCAGACTTGCCGGAACTCAGCACATCCGTGACGACCCTTCCACGCTTATCATAAGTGAGATCTTGTGTAATGGTCAATTTACCCGTTTTATTCTCTACACGAGAAATCTGCCCATTACTATAGGTTGTGGCCTTAGAGACAGGCACCCCTTTGGCACCAAAAGACTCCTGCAGAACCTCATGTCCTCCTTTGTCGTACCATACCGTCACGGAAGGTTTGCCAGTAGTGGATTCTTTGGAATAGTATTTCTTGCTGCTGGTTGTTCCCCAACCAGTATTATAGGTCGTCTGTGTGCCATCAGCCAGTAAAGCTGTCTGTTTCCTTCCCCATCCGTCATAAGTATATTTTGTGGTCAGAATATTGGAAGGCTCCGTAGCGTCATTCTCTGTCAGTACATTACCCCATAAGTCATACGTAAAGGTATTTACGGCAGAGGCAGGATTTGTATAACTTTTAATGACGAAACGGCCGGACGGGTCATAGTCATTATATTTTGTTATTGTTTTTACTCCACTACCTGTAATAACCGAGGAAAGAACATTACCATACACATCATAGGTCGATGTTGTCTTGAGCGCCATATTAGTTCCGCTGTTCACGGTAGAAGAAAGCACATTGCCTTTATCATCATAACCATAAGTTGTAACGGAAGTATAAGGTGCTGCATCATCACGGTGCTTTTGAGTCATGGTAAGCGTAGTTGGCAGCCATACTCCAGCCTTGTTCTGGTAGCCTGAGTAGGAAACCTTCTTATACATATTGTCACCGTCGTTCTTGACTGTCTCGTCAGTAAGGACACCCTTTGACACATCATAATTGGAAACGGTTGTAACCTTGTTTCCATCCAAATCAGTCAATGATTTTCGGGAAGTGTATGCATAATAATTTTGACCACTTATATTGTTAGCAATAGTTGTATATGAAATAATCTTTGAAGAATTGCCACCAACTGTTGACGTGGTAGTTGTCTGAAGAGGTATCCACTTGTCAGTATCCCATTTATCTACTGTAGTTGTTTCCTTAGTGCCTAAGGTAAGATTCACAGTAGTCATTGAAGAAAAACCTACTATACCTTTACCAGCAACATGTAGCTTCAAATCGCCATATTGATATTGTATGAATTGTGAACCGGCACCATCATTACCCTTAATAACTTCAGAAACCAATGGTACAGGAATAGTATAACTATTTACAGGATAAGCAGAAGAATGAGAATCAGTCTGAGTATAGACAGATGGTTCTGTTGCACTCTTATAACGAATAAAAGTCCGCAGACCAAAACCGTCTGTTATTGAAGAAATTTTGCCCTTGCTTACTAAATTATAACCACTACGATAAGTATGAATCTTATCATCAGACTTATCATTATCTACAAGAAGGTTTTTGCCGAATGAAGCATATTGTACATCACCATCACCAGTAAAGTCGCCTAAGAATATATTATTAGGTTCAGCATCTTTTTCCTGATGTGTAACATATTCCTTGTGTAATTCGAATCCAGTACCTGTAGATCTAACAAAAAGAGTTTTAGTACAGTCGTATTTCCCATACATGTAAACATCTGAGTAATGAGCCTTGGTAATCACAAAGTCACATTTGCCATCATGATCAAAATCGTAGGCCACCATATTAAAACGATCATTATCTTGATACGTATTCTGATCCGTTACACTTAAAGTAATAGCTTCATTATTGACCGTAAACGTACCATCTCCATTATTGATGGCCAGACCATATTTCCAGTCATCTTGAAAGAAGGCAAAATCAGTTATGCCATCACCATCGAAGTCACCTTGTACAATACGATGCTTATCACCAAGATTGATTCCCTTCTTTGAATTATATTCCGTATATTTCGTAGAAGATAATTCACCACCATTATTGTAGTAAATCTTATAACCTCCATCGTAGAAGACAATGATATCAGTAAGACCATCATGGTTGTAATCACCTACAAAAAGCTTCTTTGGATCACTATCTAATTTGAATTGAAATTTTGTAGGATCCAAATTGTTACGATCTTTATAACGAAGAATGGCACCATTGTAATAGCCATCCTTAGCACGATCCTCCAAATAGAATAAATCATCGCGTCCATCACCATTTGAGTCATAAGTGGTAAATAGTGGAGTATGGTCACAATTAACCATTCCACTGGTAATCTCACTGAAGCCACCACCATTCACAAGACTCTTACCCCATACGATGGTATACCTTTCATCATAATTGCTCTTATCACCACAGTAATATGGAATAATCAAGTCATTGTAACCGTCACCATCGAAGTCCATAGCTTGAATACCACCAATAACATTATTCAAATCATCCATAGAGAATGATGGATTCAAATCAAATTGTTTTGGCGTCTGATAAAACACAATACCATAAGGATCTTTCTTGCTTAAACTGACAAAAAGGAATGTCTTCCCTTGTCTTTTCTCACCACCATAATAGCGCTGCACATAAGCACCAGGTGATAAACGGATAATATCACTTATTCCATCATTGTTAACATCTACAGCAATAAACATTTTGGCACTCTCTTCGATCATGCTAGAAGGAGAATTTGTCTCTACGTCTAAATTCGTATTATAAATATCCAATAAAGGCAAATAATCCCAATTAATTTTAATTGGAGCTACCTTACGTCCTGCCCCATTAGCTAAATCTACTTGAGTAAGGCGATAGTACTTATCTTTGGTTCCGTCAGACGTACTATTATAGGTAAATGTATAAGTGCGAAAAACAGAACCATTCGTCTGCGTTATTATCATAGACAAATAAACATTCATTTTACCTTGCCTATCGCCAATAGCAAATGGACGAGCGTACGAATCTGGCAAAGCACTGTATCTAAAGAGAATTAAATTGGTTATACCGCGACTCTTAGCTGTATTAAGACCATACTCTATACGAACAGGTCGAAGGTTATAATGCGTTGTTATATAATAGTACTTTACCAAATTACTATGTACATCAGTAGTTTGATTGATATACCATGCAGCAATACACGTTACACTCTTTCTATTTACAAAAGACAAACGTGAATTGCTTGTGTTACCTAACTGATAAGTCTTGCCATCAGCACAAACAACAGAAAACCAACATGCACTCGTATTGATATTATTATGGAGGGTTACTATTGTATAAGGATCGCCTTCAGGAGTATACGTAGAGCCATTATAACCATAAGTTCCTGTTTTCAATATCAAGCGTTGTCCATTGAGAAATAGGGCATCACTTATACCATACGAAGTTCCAGCAATTTGCTTATCATGATACAAATCCTTGCAACCACGTGTAATGCATGATAAACCAGTAATGTTAAAACCAAAACCGGCCAAACCGTTACCTGACTGACTATTATAACTTACACCGATAGAAGGGGTAAGGCTACCACCATTAGGTGCAGATATATCAATACTATAAACTGCAGCTCCTGAATTATTTACACTAAGTGCTCCCTTAGGAGTACCAACATCATAGGTACTAGACGTAGACGTTGGTGGAATTGGTACAATTAGTTTATCAGGATGATTAGGAATAATAGGCTCTCCAGGTTCAATAGGTAGTATCGGCTTTTCAGGATCGATGGGATGAACAGGTCGAATGGGGTCTCCTAGTTCAAATGGTTTATCAGGATCTATATGGATTTTATCATATATTCGCCCTAGCAGGATTGGTTTTTGATTAGCTATTATTTTGATAGAATCATTACTAGCATTCGCAGAATTTGTACTCGCCAAACCTGCTACTACAGTAAAAAGTAGTGCTTGAAGTAAATTCTTTTTCATTGCTTTACTATTTTCCAGGTAGTTGATTGTCCGTTAATTGTGATATGGAGAAGATAGATTCCATTGGGCTGATTGCTAATGTTAATATCGATATTATCAGTCTCTACTTTCCTCGCCAGAATTTGCACTCCCAGAGTCGTGTAAACCTCTAAAGAACACTTGTCCGTTCCTTTTAGCCCGGAAACACATATTCTCAAAGCCCCTTTCGTAGGATTTGGATATATTTTTATAGAATGGTCACGTAGCATATCAGAGAAACTCTGATTGTCAGAGGAAAAGTTTTGCTGCTTTGCCATAGCTTTAGGAACTGGCATAACGATTTCCCGTTTTACACGATTACCTAAGACATCATAACTATACCCTATTCTGTCTTGTGCTGAAGATATGACTGATAACAAAGCCAAATAAAACAATAAGTGAAATTTTCTCATGTTCATTCTAATCATTATGTTAATAATTCTTTTATCTTTCGGAATTTTTGCTTATAATAGCAAGTCCAGCGCAAAAATACAAATAATTATTGCTTATAATAATAAAAAAAAAATTTTTATAAAAAATTTATGTTTTATTAGTTTTTGAGTATACTTGTAGCATTATTTACCCTATTTAGGGATATTCAGAATTTTCTTAACTAGTCATCCCGCAAAAGGCTGAAACCAAGGAAGCTGGCATAAATGCCGTCCTGAAATATGGCACAGGGGCGGCCGCACAGGCCATAGGAGGCTATATGGACATTCATAAACAATTGGAGGAAGGCATAGCGAAGTTTGTAGGACAAGGAGATGCCATTCTATTTTCATCAGGTTTTGGTGCCAACGCAGGTCTGCTTCGTGCTATATTGGAAAAAAATGACATAGCCTACATACATAGATTCGTATATTCATACTAGTGCCACTAGTGGTATAATTGGAACCAATGTAAAACATATAGGACACAACGACATTGACTTGAATACGGAACAAGAACAAGAACAGAAACGTATAGATAGAGCCATAGAAAGTTTGGGGCATATGATATTCCATTATCAAGAATTAAATGATTACAAACGAACTGTTGCTGAAAAGATGAAGGAAAAAGGCATCAATGATGTAATTATAAAAGAATGCTTGGTTTAGTGAATACCTTTCAATAATATTTCCCAATTATCATTTGGTAGTTGGGATTTTTTATTTTACCATTTGCTCCATCGCCTTCAAACCAAAGTATGACACGCTTGTCTCTGTCTTAGAGAATGAGTTCGAGAAAGAACTCCCTTCTCCTCTTCCTGAAAGACTGGCACCAATGCTTTTGAAGGATAAGGCTGTGCAAAGCGTTTTCGATAAGTATGAACTGACAGACGACTTTGGGGCGAGTCCAGAGTATTTCCATCTGGAAGTTTTGGCTAAGGTCGATAGCATTCTCGTTTGGAGTAATCTCGAAATCTTTTAATGAAATAATATTTTTATTCATATAAACAATAGATAGATAATAAATAATGCTACAAAAACAGTTAAAATACTAATAAAATGCATTTTTAAAATATTTTTCTTATTGTAAACAATAGTTGTTTGTATATTTGCACCAGACTTGCTACTATAGGCAAAATAATAATTCCGGAATATAAAAATTTATAAACATAATAATTAGAATGAACATGAGAAAATTTCACTTATTATTTTATTTGGCTTTGTTGCCAGTCGTATCTTCTGCACAAGACAGAATTGGATACAGTTATGATGCCTCAGGTAATCGTGTAAAACGGGAAATCGTTATGCCAGTTCCTAAAGCTATGGCAAAGCAGCAAAACTTTTCCTCTGACAATCAGAGTTTCTCTGATATGCTACGTGACCATTCTATAAAAATATATCCAAATCCTACGAAAGGGGCTTTGAGAATATGTGTTTCCGGGCTAAAAGGAACGGACAAGTGTTCTTTAGAGGTTTACACGACTCTGGGAGTGCAAATTCTGGCGAGGAAAGTAGAGACTGATAATATCGATATTAACATTAGCAATCAGCCCAATGGAATCTATCTTCTCCATATCACAATTAACGGACAATCAACTACCTGGAAAATAGTAAAGCAATGAAAAAGAATTTACTTCAAGCACTACTTTTTACTGTAGTAACAGGTTTAGCAAGTACAATTTCTGCGAATGCTAGCAATAATTTTATCAAAACAATAGCTAAGCAAAAAACAATTACTGCTACGGCTAATACATTTGATAAGCTCTATCCAAATCCTGATAAGCCATTTGAACCGGTAGACCCAATACAACCTATTCATCCTGATAAACCAGTTGTGTCAACTCCACCAACGTCTACGTCCAGTACCTATGATGTTGGTAGTACTAAGGGAGCACTTAGTGTAAATAATTCAGGAGTTGCCGTTTATAGTATTAATATATCAGCACCTAATGGTGGTAGTCTTACCCCTTCTATCGGTGTAAGTTATAATAGTCAGTCTGGTGGATATGGACTTGTAGGATATGGATTCAATATAACAGGAATCTCTGCCATTACCCGAGGCGGGAACGACTTGTTCCATGATGACAAACAAGCTGGAATTACATATACAGCAAGCGATAATTTTTATCTTGATGGTAAACGCCTGATTCTCCAATCCGGCACTTCCGGTCAAAATGGAGCTACCTATACAGTAGAAGGGGATCCATTTACAAAAGTCGTCGTACATGGCAATTACAGCAATAGTACAGCAACAACGTGGTTTGAGATAACGACCAATACCGGTATGACCTACCAGTACGGCAATTCACCAAATTCAAGAATATCCTACAGGAATAAAAGCGACTATTTGCGTATTGTCTCATGGTATATCAACAAGGCAACTGACAAATACTCCAATTACATAACTTACGAGTATGCTATCAACAATCTAAGTATTAGACCTACTACTATTATCTATGGTACAAATTCGGCGAAGAGTCGTGGAGTAGTGAACAAAATCAGTTTTACTTATCAGAACCTCGGGGAAAATGCAAGGCCGTTTGTTGTAGAGGATCAGCAAGGAAAGACAGACATGTGCCTTTCGTCAGTTACAACAACAAGTAACAATACTGTATATCGTAAATACGCATTTACCTATAATGACAATTCAGATCAGTCCAACGGTAAGTGGACACGCCTTGTAACGGTCTAAGAAGCAAATGGAAGGGGAGAAAAACTACCTCCTGTTAAATTTACTTGGCAGTATCTACCTTCCTCTACAGTCAACTCATCCCAGCTGAATGTACCGACGAAGGATGGCAGCAGTTTCGTGGAGGAAACCGACAGACAATTTCTCTCGGCAGACCTCAATGGCGATGGTGTCAGTGATATCATAAGGATAGCACCTGTGAAAGTTACAACTGCCGCCTGGGCTGGTGGCCGTAGTTGGAACTACTATACTTATGTATATGTTAGCAGAAGCAAACTTTCATCTACTGGAAACATAACCTACGATCCCCCTTTGGTTTATACGCTGCCCTCTGGTATATCCATGGATGTCATCAAATCCATGTTTGGAGGAGCTGCAGTCATGGACTTTGACGGAGATGGATACAATGATCTGGTGGTCCCATTCCAGAATGTGGCAACAGGTCATTGGAACCAGGCTGTTTTCTACATAGTTCAGGGAAGCGACGTTGTGGCTGGAAGGATAGATACACATGCTTTTGCTGTAAACCTCCAGTCAACGGATATAACCCCTTTGTTTGCAACCCTTGATGTTGACGGCAACGGTAAGGATGACGTAGTGTGTGTGGAACAACGTAAAAAGGAAAATTACTATCCATGCACTATAGTACAGCTTGCCAGCGGAACGCCACTAAACCGTATAGAAGTAAAGTTTACTTTACCACAAGGCGTGAACAAAGACATTGAAAAGATTTTTACCGGTGACTATAACAATGACGGACTCTCTGACCTAATACTGCTATATAATGGCGGCTATAAAATCTATTTCAATAATGGAGGGACTACAGTCGCATCGAGATTTACAGAGAATAACACAAAGTCGAGTACAGACTTCGGCAATTATTGGAGGATTCAGCAAGGCGACTTCGACGGTGACGGGTTAACAGACTTCGTCTACAACAAGTCGAGGGAATCCTGTCTTTGGATAGCACACAACAATGGTAATGGTACTTTTACTCATACAAAGTCGGTGGACATCGGAGTTTCAGACCATTCATCCAACAAAGATAACAGTAGATTTACCTTGATGACTTGCGATATAGATCATGACGGTCGTACTGACGTGATAGTTTGCAAGGCCGGATACAGACATCGTGGTTTCCCTAAATTTAGGAATGAATATACAAACACACAGGTCAAATGGCTCTATTCTACGGGGGCAAATCTAAAATTGGCCAGCAGCTATACAAAAAATCGAGAGGACGACGCTTATGAAAGCTCTATTTTCCTTGGCGACTTTGACGGCGATGGATATCCGGAACTTGCAAATTACGGCAGTATGCTGAACAGCGCTAACAATACGTTCAGTGAGAAAATCAATGTCTATAAGCCAGGATATGACCTGTCGCAGGTTGGGAAGATTACAAGTATATCTGATGGCATGGGCAACAGCAGCTATATCCGGTATGCAAGTGCTACAAGCCCTGCTGTCTATAAAAAGAGCATTAAAAGCACATATCCGGTTAACACTTATACTCTTCCACTGTCGGTTGTGGAAAAGGTAACGAGTGACAATGGTTCTGTCGGTAGCCAGACGACCAAATATTTCTATGAAGATCTGAGACTGCATATCGGAGGTAAAGGAATGCTTGGCTTCAATACGGTAACCAATGAGAATACAACATTAGGTACAAAGGAAGTAAACTGCATTACCAAATGGGACGAGAGCCTCTGGATCCCAATGGAAATCAAGACCTCAAGCTCGGTCGGAAAGAATACGGGCACAGTTGTCTCGACCTATTCTGTATCAAGATCCGGCAAGAATTATTTTGCTTATGTATCCAAGAAGGATATAACCGACTTGGATGGCAACAAGACAACCACAATTTCCAACTATGACGTCTCAAAGGGTGTTCTTACAGATGAAACCGTAAAGAATGATGGAGACAGCATGTATAAGAAGGTTTCCTATTCCGGCTATCAGAACAAGGCTGGAGTTTGGTTACCTGCAACATTAACCATGTCACAGAAACATGCAGATGCTCCGGCACCACATACAACAGTTACAACTTATAGTTATGATGACAAGGGCAATGTGCTTTCTTCTACCGTGAACAGTGGAACCAATATGGCGCTCAAGACTACATCAACATACGATGTGTATGGTAATATCCTTTCATCGGTTACCACAGGAAGCGGAGTAAAAACAATAACAAAATACAATGACTATGACGCATCGGGGCGTTTCGTCATTAAAAGTTATACCAACCCCGCTTCTGCCGTCAACACCTTTACGTATGATTTATGGGGCAATCTGCTTGTGGAGAGTGACGCTACGGAATCTTCTAACATTCTGACTGCCAAATATGCTTATGACGGATGGGGACGCAAGCTGACCGCCTTGCAGGCTGACGGCACACAGACCACCTATGAGACTGGCTGGGGAACCAGTAATTACAAGAAGTATTACACAAAGGAATCCACTAATGGCAAGCCTTCTGTGACGGTATGGTACGACAAGGGAGGCCATGAGGTCCTGCAGGAATCTTTTGGTGCCAAGGGAATGCCTGTTTCTAAAGCTATAACCTATAATAGTAAGGGGCAGGTTTCTCGTATAGAGAATAAAACGGGTAAATTAACTGTTACACAAAATCTCACCTATGATGAACGTGGAAGAGTTGTCACGGATGTATTAAGTTCTGGCAAGTCTGTGTCATATTCATATGGGAATCGTTCCGTTACCATAACTACTGCAGGTCGTAGCTATACCAAAACTTCCGATGCATGGGGAAATGTTGTCAAGTCGACTGATCCTGTCAGCGAAGTTGAATACCAGTATTCTTCTATAGGGAAGCCAAGTAGTGTAAGGACACAGGGTTCTACTGTGTCTATGACCTATGATGCTGCCGGTAATCAGTTATCTCTCTCTGATCCAGATGCAGGAACTTCAAGTTACACATATGCAGCCGATGGCACATTGCTGACACAGACAGACGGCAGAGGTATTAAGACTACTAACAGCTATGACAATTTGGGACGCTTGGTATCTACGCAAATCGGACGGAAAACCATTGTATATACTTATGGTACTGCAGGCAACGAAAAGTTGAGACTGGTCAGGCTGACTTCTGACAATAACTCAGTGGAGTACACTCATGACAAATTCGGACGTGTCGTTGCGGAGAAGCGTAATGTGGACGGACATGGGACCTATAGCGTCTCATACGCATACAACAGCAATAACCAGCTGTCCAAGACGACATATCCCGGTGGCTTGGAAGAGTCGTACCTGTATGACGGTTATGGCTTCAAGTCACAGTCGGCCATAGGCGACAAGGTTATCTATAAGGTAGAGAGTACTGATGGTCTTGTAAGCAGCACATCCTTCATGGGGAAACTCACCGCCATGCAGACCCGCGATGCACGGGGATATGAAAGCAACGTGAAGATCATGCGCGGTACGAGCGTCCTGGAGAGTTTCGACGAGACCTTCGACGGTGCCACCGACAACCTGTTGTCACGCAGGAGAAACAACAACCCGCAGGAATTTTTCGGCTACGACAATCTCGACAGGCTTGTTTCCGTGAAGAGCGGGGCGACTGAAACCATGAAGATAAGCTATGCCCCCAACGGCAACATTCTCTTCAAGACGGGGGTGGGCAATTTCTGTTACGACAAGAATGTCCGTCCGCATGCCGTGACGGAGGTGGAAAACACTGATGGGAAGATACCGGGCGATGCGCTGACCACATCTTTCAACGACTTTGGAAAGATCCAGTTGATAGAAGATGCGGGCAAGAGTCTCAGGATGGACTTCAGCTATGGCCCAGATAAGGAAAGATGGTATTCGGAGCTGTCAAAGAACGGCACAGATGTCAGGACAACGGTCTATGCCGGTGAATACGAGAAGATAACGGAGAACGGTGTCACGCGCGAGTTCTACTACCTCGACGGCAATACCATCGCCATCCGAGAGAACGGCACGGTGAGGAATTATCTTGCCTTCACGGACAATTTAGGGAGCATCCTCTCTGTTATGGATGAGAACGGCACGAAGGTCTTCGATGCTTCATACGATGCGTGGGGCAAGCAGACGGTGACACTCAACTCCATCGGGCTGCACCGAGGCTACACGGAACATGAGATGCTCAGCGAGTTCGACATCATCAATATGAACGGTCGCTTGTACGACCCTGTTCTCGGCCGCTTCTTCAGTCCTGACAACTATGTGCAGATGCCCGCAGCCAGAACTTCAACCGTTACAGCTATTGCCTGAACAATCCGCTGAAGTATACGGATCCGAGTGGTAACCTCTTTGGAATCGACGATGCCATAATAGCCTTTGCCGCATTTAACATGGCCAGCAGCATGATGCAGGCCTCCTTTGAAGGTAAGAGTGTATGGAAGGCTGGTGCGTTGAGTCTGTTGTCGTCTGCGGCAAGTTATGGCATTGGAGAACTGTTCAAAGGTGCGGCTGCGACATTCGGCAATGAGCTGTTGCGTGCAGGAGCCCATGGACTGGCGAGCGGAGTGGTCTCTGCCTTGGACGGGGGAAACTTTGCCAGTGCTTTTGTTTCCGGTGCCGCGGCTTCAGGTATTGGGTCGTATGCTCAAAGCGTGAATATGAACTCTGGGCTTATGGTCGCTTCCACAACTGTCATGGGTGGTGTGGTTGCATGGGCTACAGGAGGGGATTTCCTGCAAGGTGCGATGCAAGGAATGATGATAGGTGCCTTGAATCATATGCAGCATGACCAATATGACCCCATGAATAATCTTGAAACAAGGAAAGTAATATCAAGAGATCAAATGAAAAAAGATCCTAAATATAAGCAAAAAATATTATCAGAAATTCAAAAAGATGGAAAACTGACTTTTGAAGAGGCATTCTATTGGTACGGGTATGGCGATGGTAGCACCATACATGTAGATGCCTCAAAATTAGATTTAGAAAAGATTGACATTACTAACAGAAAAGTTGGTGATCAGTGGCCAATACAAACCTTGACTTCGTCTGGAAGCTATAGTGTAGGGCTCGTGTATGGAAGTATTACAGTAGAGTATCAGGGGGAATAATTCATTTCGTATATTGACTGATACGTATGATTTTGATATACATACCAGTAATTTTTTCAACTGGCATACGATAAAGCGCAACATCGAAACCATAGGCGCCGGTATCCTGCATGGTAGGGGAACCCCATTTAAAATAAGTTTTAACGGATTATACCATAACAAATAATGTGTAGAAGAATATTAAATATCGTTGTCCTGCTTCTCTGTAACCTCCTAACTTCGTGTCTTGGTGTGTTCTATATAGACTTAGGCAATCATTATGCATGGTTGG
>ERZ1674045.303-NODE-303-length-14374-cov-2.565053_pt1 | contig 14374 bp, 7 predicted proteins | sample MGYA00581131_ERZ1674045 | MGnify/ENA primary metagenome ERZ1674045 (study PRJEB41354, sample SAMEA4873299) | human saliva metagenome | biome: human-associated habitat [ENVO:00009003]; feature: mouth environment [ENVO:08000002]; material: saliva material...
AGATCTCAATTATTGTTTGGTTACAAACAATAATATTTCTGAAAGAAATAAAAAAATAAATTTTGAAAATATATAAAAATTACTGTATTTTTCTTGATTTTATGGTATAATAAGGTTAGTAGTGGAAGTATGAATTATATATAAAAAAAGGATTTATATGACATTTTTTATATTTGTATTAATTTTAATTTTCACTATTTAGTTAGAAAGTTTAAATTTGGGTAATTACTAATGGTATTATGTTTTATATTAATAAAATTACGTAGATTTATTTAAGAGGAGGAAAGATGAGCAAAAAGTCGATTTCAAAAATTTTAATTTGTGCAATGTTAATTTCTATATTACCAAAGACAAGTTTTGCAGAAGAAGAAAAAGTAAATACTGAAGCAGTAAGTACTAAAGAAAAGGAAAATAAGAACGAAAAAGAAGCTCCAAAAGTTGAAGAAAACAAAGAAAATTCAACTGAAAAAAAAGCTGAAGCTGAAAGTACAGAGAAACAAAATACTGTTGAAGCTCCAAAATCAGAAGATAAGAAAGAAAAGAGCGCAGAAGAAGTAAAACCTAGATCTGCAAGAAATAAAAGAGAAGTTAAAGCTAATTTTGAGGGAACAGTTACATTTGTAGGACAATGGACTGGTGAATCAAGAAGAAAAGAAGATTCAACTAAAAACTTTACAAATGCTGATGAAAAATTAGGTGCTCCTTTAACTAATCCAGGTTTATTTAGATCAATTGGAAAAACTTTCTTAGGTTGGTCAGACAAGGCTCCTGTTGGAAATGGAAAATTAGCTGATGGTGCTAGATTATTCTCACCTGAAGATAAAATTTCAACAGTATTCCCTGATGGAATTCCTGCTGATGCTAAAATTTATGGTGTTTATTTCAGTTTAAATGACCCAGAAACTCCATTACCAGATAGTACTTTTGGTTTAGGACTTTCTATTGTTGGTGGTCTTAATAAATTTAAATTAGATGGAACTGAAATAACAATTGATAAGGATAAAACTTCTGAAGAAGTTTTACCAGATACAAAACTAGCTGAAGAAAAAGATAAAAATAAAGATAGAAAAATCATAGATAACTACACTAAAAAAGATGATGTTAATGAAATTCACGAAGTTATTGCAACATCAGAATTTCAAACTGATCCTGTAATATCAATGTTAGTTTATAGAGATCCTCATGTTGGTTATGTAGGACCGATTTTCTCAAACACTTATAAAGATAATGAATTTAAAACTGATGATGGAAAAACTGGATATTCTTATGTGGATATAAATGTTAATCTTGATAATGATTTAGTTGTTCCTGAAAAAATTTATTTGGAGTTTGAAGGCTATGCATGGAGACCTTTATATGTAATGGGAGCAAATAAACAAGTTTTAAATATCTTTGATCCTAATTCAAATGCTGATTTAGGAAATACAAAAGATAGTTTTAAATCTTTGGTAAGTAGTACTAATCCAAAAGTTACATTTGGAGTAAATACAAATAACAATAAGAATTTTACTGTTAGAATGATTATTAGAACTGGTAATGAAAAAATCGCAGAAAGCAATATAACTCCAGACGCTGGACAATCAATTGCTGAAAAGATTTTACAAAACATGAAGTTAAAAGTTCTTTCAAAGAAAGATTTAAAAACTTTATTACCTGGAAAATCAGATGCAGAATTAAATAATAATGTTTTAAGAATAACTGATGAAAAAGCTAAGGAATTAGCAGATACTGAAGGTGAAACTACTTTAAAAATAAAAGGTTATATTCAAGGAAACACAATGGTAAATGCAGGAAGAATTTCTTTCCTTACTTTATCTGATGAAGAAGAAATTAAGAGAGTTGATGCAAATACAATTGCTCTTGGATATACAATAGAAAAATACAATGTAACTTTTACATTTATTTCTGGAACAGAAGGTAAAGATTTACCAGCTGAAGTTGCTGAAAAACAACCAGCAGACAAATTCGGTATTGAAAATGGAGTAAAAGAAACTCTTGAAAACTTTGCAGATGTTAAAGTTGATGGTGGAACTTGGAAATTCAAAGGGTGGTCTGTAGATAAAAATGGTGTTTCTGAAGCTGTTACAAATGAAGCAACAGTTGATGGAGATGACTTAATTTTAGTGGGAGAATGGATTTTTGTTGAAGATGAAAAACCAGTAGAACCACAAAATCCAGAACCACAAAAACCAGAAAATCCACAAAAACCAGAACCAGCAAAACCACAAAAACCACAAGTTAGAAAGAATGGAGAACTTCCAAAGACAAATGTTTCAAGTGCAATGTCTTATGTATTTCTTGCAATAGCTGGACTTGGTGGAGCATACATTTCAAAGAAAAAAGATAATGAATAATAAAAATAAGAGAAATAGGAATCCTATTTCTCTTTCGTGTATCTTATATGTTACATAGGAGGAATGAACATGAAAAGATTATTAAAAAAATATATTTTTGTATTTTTATTATCTTTCTTTATTGGCCTTTTTGCTGTGAATAGTTCATATGCTGAGACTACAGTTACTACTGAAGATCAACTTCAAACTGCAATAAATAATAATGAAGATATAGTTATTAATACAAATATTTCAATTACAAAGTCAATTACTATTCCAAATACTTACAATAAAACAATTAAATTAACAGGAAATTCAACTTTAAATATGAATTTTGTTGGTGATATGTTTGTTGTTCAAGGTGCTAATTTTACATTAGACGGTGGTGTTATAAATGGTAATGAAAATGGTCGTGCTTTTAATATATTTGGTAATTCTAATGTTACTGTTAAGGGTACAACTATTAAAAATGCTAGTACAGAGAAATTTACTAAAAAGATAGAAAATGGTTCTAATACTCAAAAGTATAGTGGTGGAGCTGTTACTATTTCACATTCTGTACTTAATTTAGAAAATGTGATTTTTCAAGAAAATCATAGTAAGGCTGTAACTCCAAATCCAGAAAAAGCTGGTGATCCAGCTATTGAATCAAATGGTGGAGCAATTTTTTCTGATAATTCTACAATAAATGTTAAAGGTGGAAAATTCCTTGACAGTTATTCTGGAACAAGTGAAACTCTATTTGGCTCAAATGGAGAAGGTGGAGCTATAAAGTTAGTTGAAAACTCAGTTCTTAATATTGATGTTTTTGAAAAAGACGGACAAGAAATTAGAACACTTTTTGAAGGAAACCATGTTTATCATACAGATGGAAATAAAGGTGGATTTCAAGGTGGTTCTATTGAAGCTACAAATTCTATAGTTAATATAAATAAAACAGATTTCATTGTAAAAGGTGGTTTCGATACAGGTGGAGCTATCAAATTTGAACAATCTGGTACAAAAGCTAAACATAACAAGATTACAAATTCATCATTTAAATTAGTTGGTGGTCAATTACCAACAAAACCAGTTGCTTCAGCTTATTTTGGAACATCTGGTGGTGCAATTTGTTCAGAAGATTCTTATTTAACAATTACAAGTACAGATTTTACAATGGAAAATAATCCATCTGTAGCTTTTGCTGGTGGTTTTATTGATATAGTTGGATCTGGAGAATTTAATCTTTATGATTCAAAATTAACAGGTAATGGATATGGTTGGAACGATCTATCTAAAAAATCTGCTAAATATGGTGGGGGTATTGCTTTTGAAAATAATTCTTCAGCAAAGTCTCATATCAAAAATTCTACATTATCAAATTTCACAGTAGATCATACAGGTGCTATTATCTCTGTTGGACATAGAAAACCAAATGAAGATTCATACGGAAATACAACTGTTGATTTGTTAATTGAAAATTCAACATTAACAGGTGCTAGAGCATATACATTTAATGCAAACTCAGCAGGAGCTGGTCTATACATTGCTCCAAATTCAAATGTAGTTATAAAAGGTGGTTCAATAACTGATACAAGTGCTAATTATGGTGGAGCTATTTATAATAAGGGTAATTTAACTCTTGATAATAAAGCTGCTATTAAACATAATGGAACAACTCAAATGGCTGCCGGAATTTTCAATGATGGTTACTTAAATGTTCATAGTGCAGAATTTGAAAACAATAAGAAAACAGATGATGCATATTTCAGTGGTGGTAATCATCAATTCTCTAATGGAGAACATTCAGGTGGAACAATCTATGCTAAAAAAGATGTGATTATTGGAACAGATGCAACATTCTCAACAGCTGATAAGAATGACATAAGAGTTATAGATAAAAAATCTTCAGTTATTTTAAGTGGAGCTAGAAATTCTGTAATAAATGTTTCAATCAGTGAAGTAGATAGTGAAGCAAATGATGGATTTTATGGAAGAGATTTTGTTGAAAAGGCTCATAGACATGTTGGTTATTTAGTTGGAAAAGGTCTTGAAAAAGCAGATTTAAAAGCTACTTATAAACCAGCTGGAGCTGAAAGCTATAAACCAACAGCTGAAGATGCAAAAAATTTCCATTATGTTTCTAAAACTGTAGAAGCTGATAAAATTGCTGATGTTTCTGACCATGTTGGAACTGGTCTTTGGGACTATGTTTTAAATCCAGATAACAACACAGTTGTTCTTGGACAAAGAGCAAAAATGGTATATCATACAAATGAACCAACTGCTACTATAGATAATGGTTTAGCTGATAATGACCCTAATGGTCAAAAATTAGAGCAAATTTATACTTTCTATGATTCAGGAAATGGAAATCCAAAAGTTTCAATAGACAATGTTGTTGCTACTGAACTTACAAAAATAGATAAAGAACCTACTTTAGATGGACATGATTTTATTTCTTGGTATAATGATGAAGCTAAATCTAAACCATTAGATAAACTTGCTGATTCAAAGAAATATGATTTTGCTAATTCAACATTTACTAAGACTTGGAGTGCTAATGCTACTTCAGAAATTACAGATATTTTAAATGTTGCAAGTAAAAATACTTTAAATACTTATGCAGTTTACGAAAAAACTCCTGAAAAAACTTCAATTGAAGTTAAAAAGGAATGGGTTGGAGAAGTAAAGGAAACTACTGTAAAAGTTCAACTTTATAAAAATGGTGCAAAACTTGGGGATGAAGTAGAATTAAATGAAGGAAATAATTTCTCTCATAAATTTGAAAATTTATTGGTAAAAGATACTGAAACTCAAGCACAACCAAATGTGTACGAAGTAAAAGAAGTTGGAGAGGCTGATGGAAAAGTTAGTCATGGAGAAAATAGTTACAATGTAGAATACAAAACTGAAAATAAAGTTGTAACAATAACAAATACTCACTCTCCAAAACCAGTACCGCAACCGGATCCAGTACCGCAACCGGACCCAGTACCACAACCGGATCCAGTGCCACAACCGGATCCAGTACCACAACCAGATCCAGCGCCACAACCGGACCCAGTACCACAACCACAAAAGCCACAAGTTCAAAAAGAAGGTAATCTTCCAAAGACAAATATCCAAAGTGGTATGTCTTATGTTGTACTTGCATTAGCAGGGCTTGGTGGAGCTTATATATCAAAGAAAAAAGATGATAAATAGAAAAAATATAAAAAAATAGAGAGTTAAAAACTCTCTATTTTTTTTTAATTAAAATTTTAATTTGTTTTAAAATTACTTGCTTTTAGATTTTCTAAAGTATTTCTTACAACTGGTATTGAAAGCAATAGTACAGTTATAACAGCTTCTGTTCCGATATATGAAAAATTATACCAGAATGAATAGAATAGCGGATTCCATCCTTCTGGTGCATAAGCTCCAAAGAATACATATCCTGAGAAAACAGCAAATAAAAATCTTCCTATAATTGAAACTAAATAAGCAAAAATTAATTTATCTTTTTTATCTGCAAATATACCACTTAATCCAAGTGCTCCAAATGCTAAAATATAGTCGATTATCGCTTGAACTGGTGTATAGACTTCAGGTTTAATTAATAAATTTAAAAGTCCAAAAGTAATACCTGCTATAAGTCCAACTCTAAGTCCAAACATATAACCTATGAAAACTATAAAAATCATTGAAAACAAAGTTACGCTTCCGCCTTGTGGAAGACTAAAAAACTTTATTTGATTTGCACTTATACCAAGAGCCAAAAGAATGGCAGAATAAGTAAGTGCCTTTGTAGAAAATATTTTTTCGTCTTTTCTAAAATAAAAGACAAAAAATAAAAAAGAAAAGGAAATCAACAAAATAATAGTTGTTTTTCCTGCAGTACTTGAGAAAAATTCACCAAAATTTTCCATAAAAAAAACCTCCTAAGATATTCACTAGAAAGCCCATAAAAAAGAGTATTCAACTTCCCTACGTCAGTATTATCTGAATCAGGTACAAAGGGTATTTCTCAGCTAAATAGCACCCCTAGCGAATAAAAATATTTTGTATTTATATACTTTATTTTTTTACCCTGATAGAAATTCGTTAAACATTAATTTTGTTGAGTAAATTTGCTAAAAATGTTATACTTTATTTATATTTGAAAGAATTAGAGGAGATATTATGAAAAAAATATTAAATTTAGCGCATAGAGGTTTTTCTGGAAAATATCCTGAAAATACAAAAATAGCTTTTTTAAAAGCGATAGAATATAGTGATTGTGACGGTTTTGAAACAGATGTTCATATGACTAAAGATAAAAAATTAGTAATTATTCATGATGATACGGTGGATAGAACTTGCTCAAATGGAAGTGGATTTATAAAGGATTTGACATCAACAGAGCTTTTACAAATGGAATTTGGAGCACATAAGGGAAGTGAGTTTTTAGGTGAAAAAATTATATTTTTAGAAGAATTATTGCAAATAGTAAAGGATAATAAGTTATTTATAAATTTAGAACTTAAAAATAACTATGTTTTTTATCCCGGACTGGAAGAGGCTGTTATAAATATGATAAAAGATTTTGGACTAAAAGATGATGTAATTTTATCTTCTTTTAATCACGAATCAATGGAAATTTGCAAAAAGATAGATTCAAGTTTTAAAACAGGATTACTCTTTGAAAGTCCTATGATGAATACAGTTGAGTATATGAGGGGAATTAAGCATGAAGCGGTTCATCCGGGATACTATATGCTTTTACAAAAGCCTTATTGGGCTGTGGAATTTAAAAAAATGGGTCTTGAGATAAACACTTGGACAGTTAATGACGAAAAATATATGAAGTATTTAATTGAAATGGGAGTAGATGCTCTAATAGGAAATTATCCAGATTTAACCTCAAAAGTTCTAAAAGATTTATAAAGTGTATGTTTGTAAATGAGGAATATAACGTTGATTGTGTTTTATATTTTCTTAATTTTGTGATATAAAATTATTCATTAAAGTGAGGCCCTTTCTAGTTAATTTGTTTGTTATTTTAATTATACAGGATATTCTCTTTTTTTGTACTCTTGGTCTCACATCAATTGTATTATAACATAAAGATTTTTGTTGATAAAAAAATATTTTTATTGTATAATTACAGATGAAAAAATTTTTTTATTATAAAACTATAAAGGAGAAAATTATGAAAAAATTGACTACTAGAATTATGAGTGGATTATTGGCTTTTTTACTCATTGTATCTGGGTGCTATTCTGCAATTGGCATGTCTTATGCGCAGGAAAACGCTTCTGATTCAGTTGAGAACAGTTATGATTCAAGAAGCACTAATTCCACTTCGAAAATTGAGTTAAAAATTGGACAACTAAAGGATGATGGTTTAGTTAAGATTTCAGATGGGTGGTATACTCAGCAGGTTGTCGATAGTGCAGTTGACTTGGATATTTCAGGGAATAGTTTCAGTGTTGAAAATCCATATCTAGTTATAAAAATTCCTAAGACAAATAAAATAAAGGATGTAAAAACTATAGATTCTCAAACTGCTAAAAAGACAGAACGTTATGAAGATGAAAATTATCAGTATGTTAAATATTATTATAATAGACTTACTGGAGGAAACCATTCTACATATCCATTTTATTTTACTTTTGATGGACATTTTGCTACTAATGGAGACACTATAGAAGTAGAGGCAATGTTGTATGGTGGAGATGATAGTGTTTTAGCTACTGTAAAGCAAAAATATACTGCAAAAACACTGGGTTATGAGATTTCATCAGATTATAATCGCTCTGGAATTTACACTAAAAAAAGAACAGAAAGGTTAGAAAATGGAAATATTGTTGGACATGACAATGTTATTCTAGGAACCATCGAAAAAGAAGGAGATTTAAAAACTTCTCCTTATCTTGGAAATAACTTACAAATTGTTGTATCCAAAAAAAATAGAAGGTCAAACTGGAAATTTGGGTTTAGAATATCCTAGAAATATAAAGACAGTTATTACTTATCCAAAAGATGAAGCTAAATTTCGTTATATAGGGGAAGATAAAGAAAATAGCAAACAAATTGTTAAGGTAAAAGACAATGTAGTAGAAGTTATAAACAAAAATCCTGATTTTAAATCAGATTTAAATTCATTTCATTTTGAGCCTCCCGTACCTTTAGGATTAAGTGTCTGGTTTGATTCAAACTTGAAAGATATTTCTGTTAATAAGAAGCTTCCTGTAAGCATAGAATTTTACAAAAATGTAAATGAAGATGGTACTGGTGGAGAGTTTATTGGAAAGTTGACGGATTCGTTTGAAGTAGAGCCGTATGCTTTTAAACAATCGGGTAATTTTTCTGCGATACCTGAAGCTTTTGAAGATTATTATATTGCAAAGGAATTTCACTATATTTATAATCCAAGATATTACCATATGAATGGTAATGTGTTTAAGGGTACCTTTAATGTGCAAGAACAAGGAGGTGTTCCTTTTGTAGCATATATAGGTCAAAGCAATAATGGAGCTGGTGGACATAGTCCTTATAAAGGCGGAATAACTGAAACCATTAATGAAATTTATAGTAGGCTTAAAAATGAAGGTTCTTATATAAATAATGTACAGCTTTGGTTCTCTCCTGGAAAACCTGAAAGTCCTGAAGCTGATAATGTTGGAAATGCTATAAAGAATGCGATTAATGATGGCAACACTAGATTGTATGGAATAAATGAAGATGGTACAGAAGATTTGCTTGAAGAACATATAAAGATTACAACAGATAGAAAAAATAAAAGTAGCTCTCCTTTGCAAAATGATGATATTGCATGGTATAGTGAATATATTGATATTGGAAATAGAGCTAAAAAATATAAAGAGGTTGTAGTTAGATTTGAAAAACCGATTTTGATGGATAATACTGTTATTAGATTAAGAAATAGAGCTTGGTTTACAGATGACATGCTTAACAAGTTTAAAAATCTTAAAGATGAAGTTTTATCTTTCGAAGCGGAAGTAGCCGTTAGTAAATTAGATAAAAAAGAAAATAAATTCATAAAGTCAAATTATATCAAGTATCCAACAGGTTATTTTACAGTTGAATCACTACATCCTTCTGTTAATGAATATATTAGTGATCCTCAAACAGTTCATTATACAGAAGATGGTACTTTTGATTATTTAGTCGGAGGAACTGAAATTAATCAGAGATATTTAGATCATGCTCGTCCAGATGGTAATTTAAAAGAAATTAAAAATGTTAAAACTATTACTTTATTGCCTTCTGGATATGAGTATTCTGGTAAATATGAAAAGGCATTAGATCTTGATAATGAATGGAAGAGTAAGCCGGTTAATGAACCTAAAATAACAACAGTTGATAATTTTAATGGAACAGGTAAAAAAGCTATAGTTGTTGAATATGGTAATTTGCCAGTTGCAGGTCGCTATCCTATTAATCTTAAATTAAGAGCAACGAAGAATGCACCTCGTGGTGAAAGTGATTTTGTAAACTACATGACTTATGATGATAATGATTTTATTCGTCCGGAAAATAGTAAAACTGGAAAAGAGTATGATTATGTTGATGATTTAGACTTGGACGGAGATGGAGATAGAACAGAGATTTTTATGCAAAAGCATACAAAGGTAACATTTGTACCTCCTTTAGAACTTTTATTAAATAACACTGTTCAAAGTAATTCAAGTTATAATCTATCTACTACGGCTGATTTAGGACAAGAAATCTCTTATAAGGTAAATATATTTAATAATTCAATTAAAGATATTACAAAGTTAGATATTATAGATGTACTTCCAGATCTTGAAGATCATAGTATTTCTCCAAATGATAAAGGGGAATATATTAAAAGAAATTCTGAGTTTCCTGTAACGCTTACAAAATCTTTAGAAGAAGTTAATAGTGCTGATGTTAATTCTAAAGTAGAATTTCGCTATCAAGTTACTAAACAAGGATCAGACTTAAATTCTGTTTTAGATGGAGAATGGTTAACTAAAGATCAGATTACTGATTTTTCAAATGTTAAATCTGTAAAAATTACTCTTAAAACAGGACAGATGTTGAAGTCAAAAGAAGAAATAGATATAATCATTCCTTCAAAAATTCCATATGATACTAAATTGAAAGATGATGCTTTAGCTTATAATTCTTCTGCCTTTAGTACCGATGGTAGAAACTATAATGAAGGAAATATTACAAGTGTCGGATTTGCAAAATATCTTGTAAAAGGAATTGCTTTTTATGATACTAATAAAAATGGACAATTCGACGAAGGGGATATTCTTGCCAAGGGTGTTAATATTAATTTATTAACAAAAGATGGAAACAAAGCTACAGATCTTAATGGAAAAGAATTGAAAACTACCACAGATGAAAAAGGTGAATATACTATTTCAGTATATTCACGAGGAGATTATAAAGTTTCTTTTGTTAAAGATAATGCCCAAGAATATAATAAAGCAAGTTCAGGAGATGAATCTGTTTCAAATTCTATTGATGTTGCTACAATAAATGGTAATGAAGCTACTACAGCAGAGTTTACATTATTACCGGTTCATAAAGAACAAATAAAAAATGTTGCTTTAATTAAGAAATTTGGACAAATAAATATCGTTAAATTGTCAGATGAACTTGATGAAAACGGAAAAGCAAAGCCACTATCAGGTGGAGAATTTGTTCTTTTAACAAAAGATGATAAGGAAGTTGTTAATTCTGATGGGACAAAAGTTGAAAAGGTAGTAACTGATAAAGACGGAAAGGCAAGTTTTATAAAAATTCCTCATGGAGAATATAAAGTTAAGGAAATTAAAGCGCCCGAAAATCATATAATTGTAAAAGAAACTTATGATGTAAGTTTGACAGATTTAAATAATTCTGATGTTACTATTGAAATACAAAACAAGAAAAATCCAAAAATAAGTGTTAGTGGTGAAAAAATTTGGAATGATGAAAATAACCAAGATGGTATTCGTCCAAACGAAGTAACAATTCACTTATTTGTAAATGGTGTAGATAGTGGGAAAACTGCAAAAGCAACTAAGGATTCAAATTGGAAATATACTTTTGAAATCCTTGATACTTATGATTCTAACGGAAAAGTTATTGATTATACTGTAAAAGAAGATGTTCCAGAAGGTTATACAAGTAATGTTGAAGGAACAAAGATAACAAATACTCACAGTCCTGAATTAATCAATATTCCTGTAGAGAAAAAATGGGTTGATGATAATAATTCAAAAAATTATCGTCCAAACGAAGTAACAATTCATTTGTTTGCAAATGAAGATGAAGTCGGAGAATATAAATTATTATCTAATGAGGATTGGAAACATACATTTGAAAATCTTCCAAAATTTAAGGAAGGAAAAGAAATAAAGTATTCAATTAAAGAAGATAAAGTAGAAAATTATTCAACTTCATATTCAGGAGATTATAATACTAAATTCACTGTTACAAATACTATAGAAGGGAAAGTTTCTATTCCAGTAACTAAGAAATGGATTGGTAAAGAGTCAGACAAAGCAACAATCCATTTACTTGGAGATGATAAAGAAGTTTCTAAAGTTACATTAACAAAAGATACAAATTGGCAACATGTCTTTGAAAACTTAGATAGGTTTAAAGAAGGTAAAGAGATAGTATATACTATTAAAGAAGATAGTATTGATGGATATGAATCTAAGATATCTGGCGATATGACTAACTATCTTGTAACAAATACTAATATGGCAACAAAAGATATTTCTTTAGTTAAGACATGGAAAGTAAAAGAAGGTAAGGAAATAGAAGTTACTTTACTTAGAGATGATAAAGAAATACAAAACATAAAAATTAGCAAACAAGATGATTGGAAATATACTTTTAAAGACTTAGAAGTTTATGATAAGGCAGATGGACATAAGTATAATTATCAAGTTTCAGAAAAAAGTTTAGCAGGATATTTAACAGAAATTAAAGGTAATGAAGATGAAGGATTTGAATTAATAAATACTTATTCTCCAATACCAGTTATTGTTGATCCACCTGTTAAAAAGGTTGTAAAAGGTAATCCAAAAGTTTCTGAAGTATTTACATTCCAGATGAAAGCATTAGATAAAGATAATCCTATGCCTGAAGGAAGTAAAGACGGAATAAAAACAATAATGATAATTGGATCTGGTGAAGTAGAATTTGGAAAATTTGAAATTAAATTACCAGGAACATATAGTTATGAAATAACGGAAATAAATGATGGAATAAAAGGATACGAATATGATAGTTCTATATATAAAATAGTATTTGAAGTAAAAGACATCAACGGAAAGCTCGTTGCAGAATCAAAAATTGTAAAAGAAAATAACGTTGAAAAAGAAATAATATTTACAAATACTTATATTGAACCAAGTATTCCAAATGATCAAGAAAAACCAAACAAACCAAATATTTCTGATGTTGAAGGAAAAGTAATGCCAAAGACAGGCTATGGAACAAGCATTGGCAAGTATGGATTGATGATTGGGTTATCAATAGTATTTTTAAGAGTAATCTCTATAAAAAAGAGAAAAAACATTTAAAAGAACTTAATTAAAAAGAACGTACAAACACCCTTAAAGTAATATGCTTTTTGGGTGTTTTTTTGCTTTTTTAAACAAAAGATACATTTTAGGGTGAATAATTAAAGCGTATTTTTGATATTAATTAATTAATGTACATTTTCTAACTAAAATTTCTCTGATTTTTTTACTGGTCTCACATCAATTGTATCATAACAAAATAGTTTTAAAGAATTTATAAAAAAGTCTTGCAATATCTATATATTTGTGGTATAATTTTTGAGTGTCACTCTTAGACGCTTTGATATTTAAAAAGCCTTGCCTTTTTACAATATCGATCGCATAGCAGTCGAGGTTGCGATTAATAAGTCCTCGCCTACAAAATCGCTGGGTAGCGATGTCTAAATAACCCAATATTGTAAAAAGAATTAAGGAGGAATGAAATGAAAAGTTACGTAGCAAAACCTTGCGATGTTAATCGTAAATGGTATGTAGTTGATGCAAAAGACGTTGTTTTAGGTAGACTTGCAGCAGAAGTTGCTTCAATCTTAAGAGGAAAGAGAAATGTTAGATTCCAACCATCATTCGATATGGGAGATTATGTTATTGTTGTTAATGCTGAAAAAGTTAAATTAACTGGAAACAAATTACAACAAAAAGAACATAGATACTATACTGGATATTCAAATGGTTTAAAGGCTATTTCTTATGAAAAAATGTTACAAACTAAACCTGAAAAAGTTATTGAATTAGCTGTTAAAGGTATGCTTCCAAAAAATGTTTTAGGAAGACAAATGTTCAAGAAATTAAAGGTTTATGCTGGTCCAGAACACAATCATGAAGCTCAACAACCAGAAGTTTTAACATTAAGTAAATAGGAATAGAAAGGAGATTAACATATATGGCAACTCAATATATAGGAACAGGAAGAAGAAAAACTTCTGTAGCTAGAGTTTTCTTAACACCTGGAAATGGAAAATTTGTTATTAACAAACAAGATATAGATGAATATTTTGATTATGATACATTAAAGGTTACTGCTAAGTCACCATTAGAAATAACAGAAAGTCTTGGTAAATTCGATGTTTACGTAAACGTAAAAGGTGGTGGATTTACAGGACAAGCTGGAGCAATCAGACATGGTATTGCAAGAGCTTTATTAGAAGTTTCAGCTGAATTAAGACCTGTATTAAAAAGAGCTGGTTTCTTAACAAGAGACCCTCGTAAGAAAGAAAGAAAGAAATATGGTCTTAAAAAAGCAAGAAGAAGCCCACAATTCTCAAAGAGATAGTAAATATGAATTTGAAACGTTGGAAATTTTTTCCAACGTTTTTTTTTATGTAAATTTAATTTAATGAAAATAATTATTTTATAAACAAAATGTTTCACGTTACAGCAACGAAATTATCCAAAATACTTTTTCTTTTATATTGTATGTATCTAAGATACATTTACTTTTGCTAAAGCAAAAGTATGAGATCTTTCGACTTCGTTACACTCCGCTCAAGATGACGTATAAAGTAAGTACCTTTGTTTAAG
>ERZ1674045.309-NODE-309-length-14121-cov-3.267738_pt1 | contig 14121 bp, 10 predicted proteins | sample MGYA00581131_ERZ1674045 | MGnify/ENA primary metagenome ERZ1674045 (study PRJEB41354, sample SAMEA4873299) | human saliva metagenome | biome: human-associated habitat [ENVO:00009003]; feature: mouth environment [ENVO:08000002]; material: saliva material...
CGACGAGGACGACGACGACGCACAGGACGCTCGTCATCTTCATCCTTGTTGTCCTTGGCGTCAACGGGAGCCGGGGACTCATCACCGACGGTACGACGAGGACGACGGCGACGCACAGGACGCTCGTCATCTTCATCCTTGTTGTCCTTGGCGTCAACTTCCTTATCGGCATCGTCAGTGATAACCGCCAGACGGCCGTTCTCGTCCCAGGCGACGCGACGAGTATACGTACGACCGCCACGGAACGTAAAGACACAGGTTCCTTCCTCACGCGCGTCCAGGTCCTCAAAGGCGTCAAGGGCAGACTCGACGGCAGCTAGCTCGGGATGGCCGGCAGGGCCATAATGTTCAGGGCTACGAGGATCACTCTCAATGCACTTCTCGACCAGTCGGGCGCGAGCGCGATCAAACTCCTCATACTCGAATCCATGGCGAGCTGCGAAATCGCGGCGCCAGCGGGCTAGCTCCTCTTCATTGTCGGCATCCGGGGGAGTATGGATTTCGCCGCAATTGAAGCAACGATCCTCTTCAAACACGCGACGAGGACGACGACGACGCACAGGACGCTCGTCATCTTCATCCTTGTTGTCCTTGGCGTCAACGGGAGCCGGGGACTCATCACCGACGGTACGACGAGGACGACGGCGACGCACAGGACGATCATTGTCATCACAACGAGGGTTCTCATCCTTCTCGTCGTCCTCGGTCGGCTCATTCTCCTCGTTGTAGTCGACGAGGTGGTTCACTGTAATCTGGTTCCAGGTGTGAAGCAGAGGCTTCTGACGAGTCTCCTCGATTGACCCCGGATCCCAGCCACTACCTTCGCCGAACGAGATGGTGAGGCCCAGGAGCTTAGCGTCGTCGCAGTCCGCAAAATTCTTAAGGGGCGCGCAAATCCAAATCCTTTTCCCAAAAAGATTTTCTGCGCGCCGTAGCCCAAAGCGAACGGCATTGGCCATGTCATCACCAATGCCTTTAATCATCGAGAACGAGTACGGGACGCTCTTGGTCGCCACCCATGCATAAATCGAGTACGCATCAATCTCGTCCGTGGCCATATTGTCGGGATGGTGCCGACTTGCGAACTGGACGACCTTGTACTGGTATGCGCTCCCACGGTTAACCTGAACGCCATTCTCCATAGCAAGCGACCGGATATTGGAAAGCTGCTGATCCGTCAGCTTGGGTGCGGAAAGTCCAAGGCGAATGAACTGTAGACGAACTGCGAGTGTCTTTTGATCCTGGCAACCGAACCAGAGGAAGCGGCGGTACAGGAACTTACCATCAAGTCCATCGGACTTAGACATCGAGCCAACTCGCGACAGCGCCAGCATGCGGTTATCCGCAGTCAGGGCCTCGTCATACATACCCTTGAAGAAAGTCTCGGAGATGATGCGAGTAAGCTCCTGATGAACCTTCATGGGCATGTAACCTGTGTACAGCGTGAAGTGAGCCTTCAAGGTAACAGGATCGACCTCGACGACGGGGATGAGGTTGAAGTTTTTGCTGAAGTACATGAAAGCCTTCTTCAGCTTCCAGTACGGCGTCTCCTCAATCCGCCCAGACTCAACCAGCTCGTCGATGGCATCCTTTACCGAGGTAAGCCAGCGCCTACCTTTCCACCCCAGGACGGACTGGCGAATAAGCCGGTCCAGCTTGCCCTGCTTGCCGGTCTTCCGGTACTCGTCAACGGGGGTGAACAACGGGATGTCGACGTCAACGTCGATGGTAGCAGAAACGTAGTCGTTGTTCGTCCGGCGACCATCGATATTCACGGCGAACGTGTACACACGGTGAGCGTAACCCAGGCGCTTAAACAAGCCATCGGCCGGGGTCTTACCTTCGGGAACGATGCCCTTACAGATCGCATTATCACGCTCAGGCTTAAAGTCATTGAGAACTCGCTTGGGAGAATCGCCAACGAACCAAAGAGGTTCGCCACCACCCATCGTGAAGAGGAGCGGCGCAATACGGCTGTTTTCGGACTCTTTCTCATGAGCTTCTTCGCTGAGAGTGAGAACATCGTCCAGGATGGTTTTACCGGGGCGGGGAGTTCCGCCAAAGATATTACCGGGAAGGAAACGAGAGATGATATCGGCCATGTCGCCGATAAAGGCGCGGTGGAGGTCTTTCTCCTGCTTATCCGTCTTGTCTGCCGTCACCCGTCGTCTCCTTCCCTAATCCTACGACGAACGGCGAGGGAGGGGCCGAACTAGGGAAAGCCCCCGGCCCTCGCCGTCGATAAGAAGAATACTAGATTTCGTTCCCGATTGCTAGTTTAAAACGCCCGAAATAGTGTGGGAACGATCACAGTTCCGAGCAAAACGGCCACAACCGCCACATTTGCCACCGGCCGCACCACCATATTCTCCACAGGACCGTCAGTCGTGATCCAGTCAAGACCCACGCTTACGGGGACAGGCCAGAGGAACTTGACCCTACCAGCGATCATGTCCTCCACATCGTGCAAGAGAGCGCCACCGCCAACGATAGCAGCCCCAAGCACAGGGGTTACAGAGCTAAAAGCAAGGCAAGCAACGATAGCCACGAGAACGACAGCCGCTACATGGACCGCCCATCTCTTCGCACCAGTAACAAGAGCCACGCTCAGGTAACAACCAAAAGCGGCAAGAAGTACCCAAGACACGATGTTCTGCGCGCCGTACCAACCCAGCACCCCAAGTCCGAGAACCGCGAACACTGAGTGCGTCCCCTTACGATGCCCGCCGGCCAAGGCTCTCACGACAGGACTCAGCAGCGCCCCGACCGGCCCCGTCTTCTTGACGATGGTTGCCCCAGGCTCATCGAAATCCGGAGCCAGCGCGTAACCCCCGAGAGACATGACGACGATGAAGCACACCGCGATCTGGCTCCACGTCATCGCAGACGTAGCATCGTTCATCGTCTCGGACGCACGATTCACGAAACTACCCGCGGAGGACGACCATGCCTCGCTCATGGTCTCCCATTGCATATACGCGAACGCGAACGCACCACCAATCGACGCCGACAGAGGAGCGTGAGTTTTAGCCATCATATCGAATGACTCCTTTCATGTCTTTCTCTCCCTAAAGTATATCGCGAACAGGAAGGGGTTTTCTCGCCGGAGGAGAAACAAGGCAGTGTGCAGTGGAGCCAGAAGACAGAGGCCGCGAGTAAGAGGCAAGCTAGCAGGACAAGGCCGGGATACCAGGAAAGCGATTCAAGGGCAGATCATCCTCGTTCCGCCCTCCGGCCCCGAAACGGATATGAAAAGCCCCCAGATAGACGATGATGGCCTACCTGGGGGCTTTCTGTGGGAGTGGGTGGGTGTCTCGGCTAACCGAGGAACGAAGTCAGTAGATCACTCACCGACACCGAGAACCACGCCACTATCGGGAGTATCAGCGACCGCCTGCGTGGCGACCGTATCGTTGTTAGTGGATGCGGCCACCGGAGCATGCTGTTCCGTCACAGGAGCAGCCTGAACCACAGGGGCAGCGGACTCAACGACCGAAGCCTCAACCGGAGCCGCCTGGCTAACCGGAGCAGCAGACTCGGTGTGAACCGGCTCTGCCTGGGTCACCGGGGCCTCAACGGGAGCAGGATCAGCGGCAACCGCAGCGGGAGCCAGGTTGGATTCAGGAGCCGGAGCCTCGTCAACCGCAGCGGTAGCAGGGCCAGCCTCAGGAGCGACATCCGTCACCGGAGCAGCCTCAGTGGAAGGGCCAGCAGCTTCAGCCGGAGCCGGAACCGGAGCCACCTCAGAAGGAGCGGCCGTCTCAGTCGCAGAAGGGACAGCATTCGAAGCCGGGGTCTCAGCCTCAGGAGCCTTACCCTTCACCTTCGGGAGCGAGTTATCGAACTCATCGTTCTTGGCTGAATTCATGGTCTGCGTACCATCGGACTTGTACTCAGTCACCTTGTCGTCAGGGCCAACCTGGCTCGCGTTAGTAGATGAACCGGTCTGAACCACAGTCTTAATGGCCTGATCCTTACGACCAGTGCGGACAACGTTCCCATCCGCGTCAAGACGGGAAGTGACAATTTCTTCCGCCACGCCAATGCCAACGCGGTCAACGTTCGCATCCAGGAGGACCTGTCGCTTCTCCGGGTCCTGGTTGATGGCCTGGTTAAACACACGGTTCGCGATGGCATCCGCCGTGTTATTGTCATCTCCGATGTACCCGCCGCCGGTCGCGGTCGTATCACTGACCGCTTCGTTCTTGTACTGAGTCACGCCGCCCAGGTCAGAGCCATGGTTTTCACCAGCCTTCCAGTCACGGTAGTTGGCATCCGCGATACCCTCCTCAGCGGAGTATGAAGCCCAGGTCTGCGCTGAGTTAGTCAGCTGCTCAGAGGGGACCAGAGGCTTCAGGCCAAGGTCGGCGCGCGCCTTATTAATGAGGCCCAGGTACTTAGCCCTGAAGGTCTGCATGAACGAGTTGGCCTCGTCAGCATGGCTGGGCTCAGGGGCGGGAGCCGGAGCCGGGGCCGGGTCCTGGTCCTGGTTATTGCCACCCGGGATGGGAGCGGGAGCGGGTCCGGGACCGGGGATGAACGGAGCGACGACACCGGGGTTGTTGTTACCGGGCGTGCCATTGCCGGGGTTCGCATCACCGCCACCAGGGGTAACGATGGGGACAACGACAGTTCCGCCGCCATCGTTAGGAGGCGTGAGGCCACCGTTAGGAGGATTGAGAATGCCGTTGCCGTTGCCGTTGCCCGGGGTCTCAGCCGCAGCCTTCCCAGCATCCGCCTTCTTGGCGTCAGCTTCAGCCTTCTTCGCATCGGACGCGGTAATGACCGTGCCAGTGCTAGAGGTTGCGTCCTTGTCGACGGTGAACGTGAGCGTGTTGCCATCTCGGGTCACCGTCAGGCCATTCTCGCGGCCAATGACGCCGCCTCGTAGACCCTGCTCATCGAGGGCGCGTGCCTCGTCCGCCGTGAGCGTCTGGGTGAAAGTGGTGCCGTCGTTGTTGGTCTTGGCTCCGTTATCGTTGCTGTTACCCTTGTTGTCAGCACCGGACTGGGACGGGGCAGGAGTAGTACGCTGAGGCGCCGGAGTAGGAGTGTCCTTCTGAGACTGCTCTGTAGAGGCCTGGGATGGCTTGCCGTTAGCCTTGCCGTTGTCGGCATTATGATTGGCACAACCGGTAGCGCCGACGACGGTAGCCGCGATAACTGCGGTTGCCGCGATTGCCTTCTTGATGTTGATGTTCATGATCCTCCAAACTGACGGGGTCCAAGATTTTCCCGGAACCCTCTGAGAAACTATTGTGAGCTACGGCGGCACTGAAGATGCCACTACTTCCTGATTCATCGACGAACTGCGAAGGTCCGGAAGGCGATGCCTGCTCTACCTTCGCCTGACATTCATCTCCACAGGAGTTAGGCTACGCTCCATAGCCATTGTTTTTGATATTGTCGGGGTCGCCCGTATCCGAGCTAGTCTATACCGGCGTGCGCCTACAAGCTCAAGGGCCTCAGTACGACCTAACTGCACTAACCTCCTGCGAGCCACTAGTAACAACGTAGGCATATCCGCCACTAGCAGGAGCAGGCTCGTCATACACGAACGTTGCGATACCAGTAGACGACTGGACCGGGAACTGGAACACCTGGCCATCGACATTCACCGTCACCGACAGGTCCATTTCACCAGTAGAGGTCACAACGAACACCAGGCCTTTATTGGTCTTACTCGCCTTCACGGAGAGAATCTGCGACCCCTTGTTGGACGTTGCCTCTGCCGGGGACTCGGACTTCGTGGCTGCCACGATCTCGTTGATGAGGTTTGACATGGTGTCGTCGTTGGTGTTCTTGTCAACGTCGCTGATTGCCCGATCAATGGCGTCCTTGCTGGCGGGGACTGACGCTGCCGTCTTCATCCCAAGATTCTTCGTCGCCGTCACGAAAGACTGCTCTGTCAGGGCCGACTTGGCTACGGTACTGCTCTGTTCCTGGTCAGCTGCACCAGTGGTCTCGGGGCCGGGAGTACTGGTGCTGCTATCAGATGTCGTGCTTCCCGCGCCGCCCCCGAACGACGGGAGCATGTTAGACGAGTATGCAGCAAACCCACCAGCGGCAAGGCCAATCAAGGCAAGAGACGAGACAACCAGCAAGCCAATCCCCTTCCGGCTACGACGAGGGCTGTCGTAATGCCCGATGTAGTCATCGTCAAAGTCGGTATCCGTGGGGGCCTGGACCTCTTGGTGGGCGGTCGTCTCAGGCTCAGCGAAAAGCAGCTCAAGGTCGTCGTCCGTCGAAACGGCGTCGTCCTCGTGCTTGATATCGGCTAGTGGCTTGTCGTGTGCGTCCTGGGTGTCAGGAATAACCTGGGGGAGAACGAATGCGTCATCCTCATCCCCATCCCAGTCAATAGCAGGAAGCAGAGAGAGATCATCGTTAGTCGACGCCGAGCCACGATCACCTGCGCTGTCGGTAGCCACCTCTTCATCGTCGGACACGGTGAAAAGGGACAGCTCATCGTCGGCTGCCCCCGGGGAATAGCTGCTTGCCCTGCCGGATTCGACGCTGGTGCTGGAGCCGGTGCTAGGGCTGGCATCCTCTTCCTCGGCGTCGCCAAAAATAGACGTGAGGTCAATTTGAGGCCCGGCCTCCTCGTCTGCCTCCTCTTCGTCGTGCCCCTGAATCTCCGAGATGATGGGGAGCTGGAACTCCTCCTGATCCGTGGTCGTAGCCAGGGCAGTATCTTCAACGCCAGAAGGTTCACTCGGGAGCAGGTCAGGCTCCTCGTCAAGGAAGTCAAAGGTAAGGTCCTGATCCTCGTCGCCGGTGACTACCTGGCTGTCGTCGCCCGACTGGATGTCATCGTTTCCCGTCTCAAGGCCATCGAAGGACAGAAGCTCAACAACCTCATCCTCCTCCTCGGATACCCGATCCTGGTTCGCCGTGGCGTCGGGTTCCGGGTCCGGATCGAGAGCCGGTTCCGGCTCCTGGTCCAGCTGTAGCTCAATAATCGGGGGTGCGTCCTCCTGGCTTGCCGTAGGACGACCACCCTGAACGACATCGGGATCAGGGAGCAGGGCAGGCTCAAGCATCGGTTCCGGCGTCGGCTCAGAAGCTAGATTCAACTCGGCGTCCGGAGCCGAGCCATCAAGCACCAGGGAAGCGTCATTCCCATCACCGAGGTTCATGACGTCCATGAGAGAGGAATTCTCCATAGCAAGGAGGTCATCGAGAGACATGCCATAGTCGTCTTCATCTTCTCCTTGCTGGCTCGTCGACGTCACGCCTACAAGCCCCAGGAGGCTATCGAGGTCCATCTCTTCGTTGTCCGCCATCTCGTTCTCCAATCATTTATCTCTTGCGAAATCGTGAGCACTGCTATCCGTAAATGATATTAAAGGCAGGAGGACCTTGAATGGCTCACCTGCCTTTAACCTGGGTGGCTGTAGAATCGCGGAAATCAGTGCTTAATGCCGTGCTTCTTGAACCAACCCATCAGTGTACGAGCATTCATTCGGGCGTCTTCAAGCGCTCGGTGGCCATTCCGGTACTTGACCCCAACTGACTCTGCTAGCCCCTTGAGTGTATTGTCCACCGTATCATGGTCAAAGTAACGAGAGAGAACCATCGTATCGACAATGCGCTTACCCTTGTGCGCTGACCTCACACGCTCGGATGAGTGATCGAGCATCTGCGAATCAAACGCGCGGATGTTGTGCCCAACGAGAGCATCCGCGTCCTTGATGAACTCTGCGTACCTCTCCTGGGCTGCTGTGTCTGACCTGAAGTTGGGTTTCCCGCGAACGTCGTCCATCGTGATACCATGCACATCCTCGGCTCCGGTTCCACGGACATCCGAGAACCGCTTATCAGGAGAGTAGACCTCAGAGAACTCGCCAATCACTCCTCTCTTGCTACTCATCTTGACCATGCCGACCTCAATAACCTCATTGCCAGAGCGGTCAAAGCCAGTGGTTTCCGTATCCACCACGACGAACACTCGGTCTTCGGGAACTTCTCCTGCTGACATGAGGTCGTCGAACCTCTGGCTGTCTGGGACCCTGACCTCATTCCCATCCTCATCCTCATACGGAGAGAACAGGTAGTCATCAGCCAACTCATCCCCGAAGATACCCCTCATGGAGTCAGCTGTAGAATCGTTGATCTTAGGCTTCCACCGACGCGGCTTCGCAGACGGGGCCGGAGCCTCGCCACTAGCAATGACATTCCAGTCTTCGGAGAACGACCCTAGATGGTCCGTGTACATGGTGTTGGTCTTGTCATCGCTATCAGGATCAGGGTCCCGAATCGGCTCACCCCAGGTACGGACAAAGGTCTTCATCTGGTTACCGTTCGTACGCACGGTACAGTACGCAACCTCAGTACCGGTCACGTACATTTGGTGATCCAACTGACACTGGACCTCAATCGGGATGCCGTGCTCCCACTTCTTCCAGTTGTTCGTCGTTTTCGACTCCCAGACGCCGACGGGAGTATCACCCTCGAAAATTAAGCCATCCAGGTTCGCGATCAAGTGCGGCTCATCAGGTTTACGCCAGGTCCGCTTATCACGACGAAGAGAAAGACCGGGATTCTGGGCCTGGAACTCAACGGCGTTCATCGACTCTAACATGTTCCCTCGATGGATAGCCGTGATATCCTCTGCCTTCTCAGGGAAGAACTCCTGCCCTTCCGTGACCTCCTCCAGCTTAGAGGCAATCAGACTCTCGCGGCCACGCTTCCCCTCAAGGATCACAGTGCTCGCATCGGAGCCGCCGAAACCAGTCTGCCGATGCTTAAGCCACTGAACAGACCCCACCGGACCAGACTCTTCAATAGCCACGCCAGGGACCTCACCGACAAACCATTTCAGCTTATCGTCCGCACTCTCGCCACGCGCAGACATTTCCGAGACGCAACGGAGGAGATGCCGATTCAGGTTGTCGTCCATCTTTTTATGCGCTGCGAGAACCTGCATATTGGCCTCAAAGACCTTATCCGCCAGGGCATAGTATTCAGGAGTCTTCCCATCGGCCTTCAGGGCTTCCAGTTTCTCCTTCAGCTCATCGCGCTCAAGGACTTTCCTCTTGTAGTCGTTGACGAGCATCATGTGCTCCTTGCCCGCCATCGCCTTATTGAAGTACTTAAGAACCTGAGCGTTCTTTTGTACTTCGATGATCTGGCTTTCCGGTACGCCAATGTTCAGTGCCGCGCGCGACCCAAAAGTTCGCTGGCACCTCGTATAGGCTGCCGAGTTAATGCGATGCCTTGTGACGCCGCAGAACTGCGGCTGTGGACAGGGGGAGAACTCTGTCGTCGTGTGCCTCTTGCTCATCTTCGATCCTTTACCATAGGGGGCAACGCCCTCGTTTACTCTCGATATGAGTCTATCTCACCGACAAGCCAGTAATCCCGGGTTTCGCCCGGAATCCCGGGGCTTCCCGCCGATAAAGAATGGCCTGGCGGTGCACCAGAAGCGCTTGAGCCGCCAGGCCATTCGAGGTAGGTAGAGAACTCAGTCGAAGATGTTGCCAATCACCTCAATCTCAGCTCCAGAGATTTCCGCAACCGTACGATCCAGGGTACCCGCGATGAGAACCTCATCCCCGGCCTTCAGGTTCATCTGGGCCTCGTCGTCCGGGTCCAGGATGAGGGTGAGGAAGACCACGCGCTTCGTCAGGTAGTCCTTGAAGCCAACGAAGGTACGAACCCCGCCATCAGAGTCATGGATCAGACCGGAAGCAACGACGCCGTACTCGGCACGCATCCGATCCTTATCCGGGTACATCTCCGAGATCACGGAAGAAATCTTGTCGTCCGGGATAGACCGGGCAATGTCGCTAGGGCTGAGCATTTCCATGCGCTGACGGTCGGACACGGGAATAACGTTGTAGGACATGAGCTTAGACCTTTCAGTTCTCTCGGGCGGCGCGAAGGGCATCGGGAACCATCTTCGCGAATTGGGTAAAGTACTTGCTCACCTTGAATGCCGACAGGAAGTAGACAGCCAGGACGAGAACCATCGAAACATTGGGTTTCTCGGTATCGACGTACCAGAGTGACTGGAAGGCCGCGACCGCGATGACGAGCCATCCCATCGTAAAGGCGATCTTCGCACCGATGGTGTTCATTTCGTTCTCCAATCCTTTCGAGGGCCTTTCGCCCGCCGACCCCTAAAGTATATCACAGACCGGAGGAGCGCGCTAGTCGAAACTCGAAAGCAAGGATTCGGTGGCAGAATCTCAGTGGCAAACCTTCATCGTGTCAGTTAGCCAGGCGGCATCGGCCTTATCGACAGCTAGGTTGTACTTGTCCGCGATCTTGAGCCAGCGGTCAGCGTAAGTACACGTGTACTCCTTGTTCTCAGGCTCCCACTGGGACGGGCCTTTCGCACCCTTCGCCATATTGGCGGGTCCGTCCGCAGCCACGAGTACGTCGGGATCATTCGCGTACTGCTCCCTCTCCTCCTGCGTCCACTTATCCGCACCATGCATCCAGGCGTACTTCAGGGGGATAATGTGGTCAATCTGGACGGCCATGGACGTGCTGCGTCCGCGCTTCCACTCGTACGTCTTGCCCGTATACGGGTCATCGACCATCGTGCCAGAGAGGACAGTGCATCCGTCCTTGCCGATCTTCGTGTTCTGTAGTGCGCTGGCGAGGATGTCGTCGCGGGTGTCACAGCCATTACCGTTGAAGTCATACCCCCACGCGGGACCGAACTTCCCCTCACGGTCGTAGGAGCTGCCATTCTCGCCCTCGGCGACAGCGATAGAATACTGGCCGATTGAGACCTCATTACCGTTTCCCTGGCTAACCGTGCCCTGATTACGTGACGGCAGCGGGACAGGGGAGGTAGAGGGAGACGACGGAGCAGGGGTCATCGACGCGGAAGGAGTCGGCGCGGGCGATGACGTGGACTGGCTCTTGGGAGCTGTAGACGTGGTGGGTGCCGGAGGGGCCTGGCGAGTGTTCCAGAGCTTATCCGGAGTCAGGCCAGCGCCGAAGTACGCCAGCGCAAAGACAATCGCGAAAGAGATGACCAGCACCTTAACAATCGTATTCATCCAGGCAAGTTTCGCCAGATTAACGATGAGTCGAATAAAGTCCTTCTTGACCTGGTTGTTCATGTAAACCCCTCCTGTTCGGTCACCTGAAGTATATCACAAAACAGACGCCCGTCTATTCGGGAAGGGAGCCACGTCAGAATTTATAGGAGGCGGCATCCTTACGAATGCGTTCCACTGCCTCCCCTACGAGCCGCTTGACCTCAAAAGCCGGGATGAGCGCAGGAACACCTGAAATGCCGTCCTCCCCCGGATACTGCCTCTTGGTTTCCTCCCACACAGACTCAAGATGGGTACAGGCCCGACGCAGAATATACTTCTTGAAACGCTGGTCCTCGACGGAGCAACGAGTAAACTCCTGCATTGTCGCAACAGCCTCCTCAAACGACAGGGCGTCCCTCAGCTGATTCGTGAGGGCGTCAATGGCCTTAGACTGTACGGTAGCCCTGGCCCGTGTCTTATCAAGCTCGCTCTTGAGCTCGGCAACCTCGGCTTGCAGACGAGCGCACTTCTCCATCTCAGCCTCAAGTGCCTTAGCCATGCCATCTTCGGAGTCAGGCATAGTCGCGTGAGTTCCGCCGTCTGGCTTGACGCCGCAGGGCATTGACGCAGGGGTAGCCATCTCATTAACGCTCACGTACATCATGCTTCCAACCTATCCATTCGGCCGTATTTGTAGCTCCTCTAATGTATATCACGCAGCGGTGTAATTGACCGGACAAGGCATAATAGGACCCCGAGGTCTCCACGCGAGAATCCCCGGGGTCCTACCGGTGTGTGAGTGCTCAGAGGTTACAGGAGTCCATCACCCAGGCCCCGGTTCCGCGATCCCAGATGAAGTAGACGTTAAGCGTTGCGCTCTTGTTGTTCTTGACCTCATACGTCACGAAAGCCACGCCAAGACGCGGCTCCTCATTCCGGTACTCAAGATCCTTTACCTTGAACGCCTTCCCAGCCTGGGCTGCGTACGAGTCTGCGAATGCCTGCGCGTCCCCGACCGACGAACGGCACCTCTGGGATGTCATGTTATAGACTGCACGACCATCGCCAGTGTACACGGCGTTCCCAAACGCCTTAATGGTGTTCGTCAGCTCAATCGAGTTGCCATTCGACCCAGAGAGACCGAGACCGGACGCTCCCTGGCTCGCGGCTGCTCCTCCATCCTGCGACGACGCGCGGGGAGCCGGTGCTTCTACCTTGGCCTCATCCTCGCCACCAGCGAAGGCCCACAGGGAGAAGATGACACCGAAGATGACGATGACTCCCACGACGCCGGCAATGATCTTCTTCTTGAGGCCATTGCTCATCAAGCCATTCTCACCCTCCTCATCATCCAGGTCATCGTCAAGGTCGTAGTCATCCTCAACGTCGTCGCTATCCATCACCGAATTGTAGTCAGTGGCCATCTCAGGCGTCCTTTCTCTCGCTTCCTGTGAACTACGGCGACATGTCACCGCTTCCTGATTCATCGACGAACTGCGAAGATCCGGGAGGTATCGCCTTCCTGCCCTTCGTCTGACATTCATCTCCACAGGAGTTTAGCTACGTTCCATAGCCATTGATTTTGATATTGTCGGGTGTCGCTAGGAGAAACATGTTCCGCGCTGCATGAATATCTCGCGGAGCAGAGTATCCACATGACGGACACTTGAACGTACGCTGCGAGAGATCATGCGGCGTTTTCACGCCACAGACGCAGGTCGCGGTCGTCGCTACGTTCCTCTTGAGAACCGTGACTCGCGGATGCCCGATAAGCTTCGCCTTCACTCTCCCGAGAATCCCATACTGGATTGCCCTGGAGCCTCGTGCAACGCTCGATCTCCGCCTCCACGACGAGATGTTCTCGTCTTGCATGAATACGTGTTCATACCCGAGAATCCAACTCGCGACCTTGTTCGCGGCGTCATTCCTCCTATTGACCACCTTCTCGTGCTCGTCTCTGATGTGCTGCTTTGTCTCTGCAAAAGCCTTTGACCCCTTCTCTTGGCGACTGAGTTTTCGTGAAAGTCGCTTGAGGCGATCTGATTCTTCGATTCTTGCATTAACGGTGGAGCCGTCAGAGAACGTGATATGGGTCGAAACGCCCATATCTAAGCCGATGGTCGTATCCGGGACAAACTCCTTTGTGGCCAAAGAACTATGTTCCGCTTTCTCCCGGTACACGGCGAAGGCGGCGAAGAAGTTATGACCACGCTTAATGAGGATGGCATTGGCAAAGTCGTCGAGTTCCATATTGAACTGGTTGAGGCCATTCACCATCATCCATCCCGGAACATTAGAGACCTTGACCTTACTGCCACGAATCTTATGGGTTTTCCCGAACTGATTGAGAGGAATCGAGGTCATTTCCGAGACGAACCTCAGACCTCCGGTTTTTCGACCGTGGTCTTTGAGAGACTTCAGCCCTTTGATGTTGGCTTTCATGCGTGCGAGGATGCCCTGCTGCATTTGTCCGCCAAGGACAGTGAGGGGTCGGCGTTCGATCTCCCCGGTTGGGAGCTTCACCTCAACCGTATTGTCGAGACTCCTGCGGAATTCTTCGTCAAACCGACCGTGAGCCAGTGCAGTGTTGTAAAGCCATTTCCCTTCGATGAACACTCTTTCGAGGGCTTCCAGCTGGGCGCGGGAGAGTTTATTGCGCTGAATCTTCACTGTGCGAACGAGAATGTCTTTGTTCTTCCGTCGCTCGCGAGTCTCTTTCCGAGACTGAGCAATGCGCCGATTCTTTTCCAGACGTGTTGATTCGCCCATCGACTTTGTGTGCGCCGCTCTTACTGCCACTGGAATCCCTCCTTTCGTGTTCTTCTACGGGATAAGTTACCGTACTTCTGCTCTTCTATGGGCAACGTCTCTAATGTTCGGTATATACAAAATCAGAACGGCCCAAAGGAAGCGAATCAGTGACATTCACCGGCGAGGCTAAAGACCTCGCCGAACTCTGTCATATTGGAGGCAGTGATTATCGACATATCACGGAGTGCATCCCATTACTCGCCAGCAACCCAGGACTCAAATTCTTCCCCGCTGACGATCTTGACACCCAGGGACTCTGCCTTGGCGACCTTCCCGTTGGATGCCTTGGCTCCGAACACGCACAGGTCGG
>ERZ1674045.314-NODE-314-length-13951-cov-4.848014_pt1 | contig 13951 bp, 14 predicted proteins | sample MGYA00581131_ERZ1674045 | MGnify/ENA primary metagenome ERZ1674045 (study PRJEB41354, sample SAMEA4873299) | human saliva metagenome | biome: human-associated habitat [ENVO:00009003]; feature: mouth environment [ENVO:08000002]; material: saliva material...
GGTGTTGATCAGGATGCAATCATGTACGATAACTTTGGATAATTCAATATCCTATCCATATAAAGCGAGGAACCTTATTGGGCTCCTCGCTTTTTTGTTTTGAGTAGACTGAAAAAGTAAAAGGACTTTTGTAAGAATAAAAGGGTACAAGTGTAAAGTGATTATTAGAATACATGAAACTAAAAAAGTTGACAAACCTTTTTAACAGAATATTTTGTATTTTAAAATAGAATTAGTACTTTTGCAGTGACAGACGGTTACCGGCTTGTTCAGACATATTGGAATTGAGCATGAGACTTCATACTATGTATAGTAAATAGTCCACAGCTCGAAAAGGACGTTTACAGACGTTATCTTTTGGTCCTCAAACTTCGCAAATTTGACCAAAACCCAAAAGAGATACGGCAACGGAAACGTTCACGTTAGTTGTATTATTTCTATGTCGTTTATGGCATTGATTATAATATCGTATTGACGTGGGCTTCTTGCGTTGCCTATCCTTTGGGTTAGGCAATGCGAAGGCCTGAGGACTGGGATAGGTAAGTGAAGACTCCCACGTCTTTTTTAATTCACCTAAATTTCGGACCTTGCTGCAGGAGAGAGGCATAAGAATATTTCACTTCCATATTCTCGTGTCCTTTAAACAACTTGCCTATACTTGGGAGTGGTAAGGCTAATAAAAACTTACATATATGAAGCGAATTTTATTTTTTATTGTGATGACTTTGTGTGCTATGACTACATTTGCACAGGAGACAAAAGAACAAATCCAGAAAAGCGAAGAACGCGCCAAGAACCTACAACTCTTACTAGACAAGTATTCTGACACAAATTGTGGAGACGGAATCATTGATGGCTTTGGTAATTCCGTTCGCGATGCAGCGGTATTGGCGATTGCAAACAGTGTGAAGCTAGAGGGTCTTTATTATCGCCAGATTGGGCAGACAAAGGATGGAGTAACAGACGTTACTATCGTAAAGCCAAAATTGGAAGATTGGACAGAGCTACTGACAACGGTTACAGGTGAAGCTGCATCTATTAAAAATGCTGTAGATAATGCAAAAGCTGCAGGTGAGCAGATGAAGCAAATAGCAGAAAATGCAAAAAACAACAAGAATCCAATGAAGATGGCCAAACTTGCAAAGATGGCTAAGGGAGCTGGCGTTGTTATGGAATTTGGCAATGCAGCAACCCCTATTCTTTTAGAAGAAAGTGCTGAGCAAGTAAAAGCCGTTCAGAAAATCATAGAAACGATAAAGTCTGGTAAGAATTTATAATGAGGTGTTTTATACTCTCAGTCATCTTTCTGCTCGTGTATGGCACAAGCTGTCATGCACAGGCAGAAAGCAGACCTGTCGTTGGTGTAGCGGAGTTTACTTGCGACGAAGAAAGTCCTTATACGAGGTTAGTAACCGAAAAGGTCGTGGAAATGCTAACCAACACTCATCGATTTATTGTTGTTGACAGAACCAGTCGTGATAAAGTAGAAGAAGAACTTGAGCTACAGAAAAGTGAAGCTTTTTTGGATAGCAAGAATCTAGCACAGCAGGACGCATCACTTGGTGCTAGCATGCTAGTAACAGGGCATATCGTCAAGATACCTGTTTATCGTATTCTTAATGGCGATGGAAGTATTAGAGGCTACAAGGCAAGTGTTGCTTTTCAGCTAAAAGTTGTAGATGTTTCTACTGGCATCAGCAATGAAGCACAGGGCTTCCAAGGAAAGGCTAGCAAAGAAATGCTTTCTCCAGAAAGTGCTGTCACTGCTGCAATGCAATCAATTAAAGATGAGATTTATGAGTATTTCCGAATCAACTTCCCCCTCACAGCAAAGATTGTTAAGGTTCTAGACAAGAAGACGCTTGTCATTAATGCTGGTAAAGAGACTGGCGTGAAAGTTGGGGATAAATTCATGGTCCAAATAATAGAATTACTTGATGGCAAACCGTACCCGTCCGATATAGGAACGATAACTGTAAAGAAACAATCTGGAGCCTCTTTCTCCGAATGTGACGCTGCATCCAAAATAATATCAGCAATCAACTCTGCACAGCAAGGTGAGGTTATTCAATGTAGTTTAATCATAAAGAAGTAGCTATGGAAAAAAGACTTATACTATTACTGACTATCTTGTCTCTCTGTCTTCCATATACGTATGCGCAAGAATTGACATCAAAAGTAGAGAACATTGCAACCGCAAAACCAAAAATAATGGTAATTCCCTACACACATCAAGGGGAAGATATACGCATGGTGCTGGAAAGTGATGTCAACAAACGCATTGCTCTAACGAAGATAAAAGAGGCATTTGACCAGCGAGGATATACAACCGTTGATTTCTTCGGACGCGTGAAGGCTCTGTCTAAAGTTAACGCATTAGGAAGTAATCAACAACAAGACGCAAAGTCGCTTATCATACAACAATCTGGAGCTGATATATACGTTGAGGCCGAAATCAATATTCTCAATTCACCAACAGGTAACTCCGTGAAGATTATCATATCGGGATACGATGTATCAACAGGAAACTCGCTAGCAAATGCTGTGTGTGAAAGTGGAAAATTCTACACTGATGATTACGGCAAACTTGCTTCAAAGGCAACTGAGACGGGTATCAATGGTTTTCTTAACGCTATGCAGAGCAAACTTATGGATATGGCAGAGAACGGACAATCAATCAGTCTCACAATCGGATTCGACCAAGCCTCAACGCTGTCTATGTCTACAGAAGTTGGGAATGATGGACTTCCTTTATCTGACGATATCGAAATGTTCATTGCAGAAAACAGTTATAAGGAGAACTATCACATACAGGGTACAAGTGACAAACAAATGATTTTTGATGACATACGTATCCCACTAATTGATGCTGAAGGTAGGACTTATAACTCTAATAAATTCGGATTAAAAGTCCTACAATACTTCCGCTCAAGGAATATTAAGATTGAAAGATCCATTAGTAACAACATGATTGTAATCACTATAAAATAAAACTCCATGAGTATCCGTAAATTATATGTCATCACAGCACTATTTATTGCCGTTATTAGCAGTGCTCATGCGCAAGGAATCGAGATTGGTTTTGTCATACCAACAAATCAAGGTGAAATAAGCGTGAATACGGCAAGGATACTTCGCAGTAGAATACTTCCTGCATTTACGGCAGAAGGTATCGAGACATCAGAAGTTAGTTCCATCGCTATTAAGCCCGAGCTTAGTTTCACAAACTACCAAGAGGCCGAAGGAGGAATGAGGAATATTCATACCTCAGAAGTACAAATAAACCTTATCTGTCAGAATCTGATTACAGGAACAGTGTTTGCCAGTCGAACATTCAGTCTACAAGGGCAGGGTTATTCCGCTGATGATCTCGTTAAAAGTGCGTTCTCACAAATAAAGCTGGACGACGAGAATGTAAGATTATTCCTACATACGGCAAAGAGGCAGATATTAAGTTACTATTCAAGGAATCTGCGAGCAGTACTTGATAGGGCACACACCTATGCCCAGCTTCACCAGTACGAAGAAGCGTTATCTCTGCTCTTCTCTTGTCCATCCACATTAGCCAATTACAATAGTGTAAATACTGCTATCAGCAACATCTACAAACAATACCAAAGAAATGAGTGTGGCAACCTTTTACTACAAGCACAAACTGAATATTCTAATGGCAATTACGAAGCGTGCGCTGAAATGCTCAAACAAATAGATACAACAAGTCCCTGTGCTACAGAGGCAAAGACTTTATGTCAGCGCATTAAGCAATCGCGAGATACAGAAGCGAAACAAATTATTGCATTAATCGAGAACCAGGCAAAAAGGGAAGCAGACTTAGAGAAACAAAGAATAAAAGCGGCTAGAGATATTGCTGTTGCATATTATAAACAACACACTAACTTCGTTCTAATATTCTAATCTATTGGTGTCCGATAAAACTTTTTGGGTTATCTGTGTTAGATAAAATAGACTTAAGCCTATGATTTCATTAATTTATCTGGTTATTATAGGGATTTCCATGTCAATATATGCACATTTTATAATGCTTACAGTTTGAAACTGAAAACCAAGCCCCTATATGAGTAAAACGGCTGCAATACCGATGGATAAGGAGATACAGAGTTTTCTGTTTATTTTTACCGGACAGCAATAATAAAATATAAAACAACTTTTCCAAAGCAATGAAGAAACAGCGATGATGAATAATCGTTGATACGGATTCGCTAACAGTCTATATTGGTGAATCTATATATAATAGTGAAGTCTGCTAATTGTGATTGATGCTACAAATAGCAGACTTTGACTATATTATGGTTGTCTCCAAAGTGGTTCGCTTTCCCATCCTTGTGGGAAGCCAAGTGCATTCAAATCTATCTCAGGATAATTCGCAAAAAGCGTCTTTATCTTTTGGAACAAATCATTGTTTGGAGAGATGATATTCAAGAAATACTTGATGATACATATATTATAGTATACACGAAGTGAATCTGTCTGAAGTGTAATCCATGGATGGGTTATCTTTTTAGGGGACATTGGACGGATTGTATTTTGCTTGTTCCACATACGTGAGTGGTGGCAACATGTATTTCTTGTCAGAGTTACAATGGTCAACCAAGATTCGAAAGGTGCTATTTGTAGTCCAAATGATTGGGAGATCTTTTTCTTGATTTTCTTGTCCTTGATGTTGTTGTATATGTTTGTGATGATTCCAAATGGAAGTACCTCTGAAATAATCCATGCTGGTGGGTATGGGTCTGAATATGTTTTCTTAAAATGGATGATGAAGTCCTCTTTTGATTTGTAAAGCTCCTGATTTATTAAGTTCATTGTTTTTTGAAACTTGGACGAGTTGACAAAGTTTGCAGAATCTGTCATCCAGAAAGGATTTCCTGTAATAAAACTGCCTATGTTGACAATTGCACTGCGAACAGCAACTTCTATCTTTTCAAGTTCATTGAATAGCAAAAGACGTAACTTCTTGTCAAACCGATATAGCATCATTACTTTGCTAAATGTTGCACCTCGTTTGTACAAATGATGTTCTTTTGGTATCTCAAGCAATGGGTGCATATAAGCAGACAGACGATAATAACCGATATGCTCTAAGTAGTGTTCTGCCTTCAAAGCATCGGGAATATAAAGACCTCTTAATTGTAGTAAAGAAACAAGGTCGTGGGGTGATGTATAGCTTTTGCCGAAAGGTATTGTGTTTGTCATATAATATTAAAAAACGACCCGCACATTTGAGCATCGTTGAGAGGCTTGGCGGGTTCTAGCATCGCAAATGTACAAATATTAGTTGGATAATACAAGCTTTTAGGAAAAAAGATGTTAGGAAACAACACAAAAACAATATTTTCTGAAACATTTTGGTCTAATGACCATTTGGGTTTATCTTTCTTTAGTTCCGCTATTAGGCTGACAAGACATTATACTCGATGGCAAATTCGTTATTTTAAACTTGTTGCCTTCGATAATTTCTACGATACCCTTTTCTTCAAGAACCAATAAATAATCTTTTAAGAGACTCTGAACATCTCTATTGTTTGTAAAGTTTTCTACAGACCAAATGCTACCCAAATTTCTATAGAAAAACTCCAGTTTGTGTAGAAACTCCTTTTTTATTTTATTTTTTTTCATAAATATCTGTGACTAAATTGAATTATCTCCCCAGTTTTCAAATTAATTATTTGGTCAATTTTTATTTGGCTATTACTTATAAATTGTAAACCGCATCCTTCCATTTTTGACCTTTTATTTCTGGAAAACTTTTACATAAGACTTCTTTATATCAATAGGTCGGCAAAGCTGAGAGAAGAGAGTTGCTGTTTCATACTATAAAGGTACGAAAAAATAATGATATAAACAAATTTCTAAACTAAGGGTTTTGCAGAGGTCTCTATATAATAATTTGTGAACACCGGCTTGCGTGAACACAACCTTACCCGGGCTTTTGTCCGTAGAACTACTAGGCAGTCCTCTTTCTAATGTCCATTCATATTCGTCTGCCCCGTAACTTTCATTTTTTAGTTGAATGGTTACAGGAGAGGTTTTATCTTCCGATGATTCGATTGAGAATGCAGACTCGATTGGAACAGCAGTCTCCTTGAGACAAGACGATAGCAAAACAGTAAAAAGCAATACTGCTATTGAACGATATGGAATATTACCGTTGTTCATTTCCCTTATTTGATATTCTGTTATAAGATGTATCCTACACTTTTGTAATCTATTTTCTTATTTATTTTGACTATTTTCGTAACACATAACACATTTTCTTAATAAATCGAAAATAAATCGAAAATTATCTTTGTTGGGTTGGAGTACTTTTTTTTCTTCAGGTAAGTCCAATATAACATTTTTATTCTGAATTGTCAAATCACAATTTAAAAAACCACGTTCACAACCAAGTGAGATCTTTATCTTGTTATATTCATATGTTTGTCCATAACAATATAATCCCATATTGCAGGAATATTTTTTTTCAAACTGAGGTAACATTGTCTTGAATAACTCATCTATAAAAACCATTGCAACTTCAGGACTATCTTTTACCATATTACTTTCCATAAATTTTCATCTATCTTTATTTAAAATTTTATCATACCACATACATTATTTTTAGATAAACAATTGATTCTATTTCAAATTTTAAGACCTTCTATGTGTCAGAGAATTTGCCAGTTCTGAATATTTAATCAAAAATAATTTTTGTATCTATTCTTACTACACACTATCATTCTCTATATAGTGTATAATTTTATTCCGTATGTCTTCCCTTCCTGCTGGAAGTTCCCTTTCTAATGATTTTAAATCAGCATAGAAAGTCGGTGGATTAAAAATTAACTCTCCTGTAATTTTTAGAGAGAGATTAACAACATTGTTACTATAATTTATAAGCATAACCCCTCTTGAAATTATTGAATATGATATTCTTTCCATTTTTTATCTGCAAAGATAATCGTTTCTAACGTATTCTTAGAACCTATTTTCCATCTTATTTTTAGATTAATCTTCCCTGTACAATCCGTACAAATTGATATCTTTCATTTCCAGATGCCAATAATATAACCTTATTCTTTTATAAGTGTAGTATCCCCATACATCATGTATTTTTATAATCTCATCTATCAATTTCTCAATTCTTTTTTTTGAATTTTCCATAAATAAATCATAATCAGATTTCGACCTAAATACCATATTATACCCTGGCCCACGGCTAGTACTAAAAATGAATTCTGGTTTAATGGGAATATCTTCTTTTTCTACCATTCTACGAATCTCATCCTTACATAAAAGTACTATCTCTATTCTTATAAATTCTTCCAAAGAATAAAAGAGCAATAACACGTTACTACTTTTGTAAGCCACTGGGTAATTATATTTGTCTAACAAACGATTCCACTGCTCAATCAGATTATTGGTATATATATATGTACCATCCCAATTATTCTGTTCCATATTCATTTTATTATCCAGCAAATTCTTAGTACTCTTTAGATAAATAAACATAGTCGGAACATCTATACCATTTTTAACAACACGAGATATTTGAGAGCTTTTAAAGACTGAGAATGAAACATCTAATCCTATAGTCTTTGCATATACATTAAAATTATCATAAATCTTGGACTTAGAATCTATGCTCCCTTCTGCTTTCATCTTTTCTATTTCTTGAGTAATTATCTCTGATATATTATTGTTTTTTACCATACTACTTTCCATAAATTTTGATTTATTTGAGTTATACGACCACCCAAACCTCCTTGGTTTATTGGCGTTGTTAAATAATTTACTTCCTTTTCATAAAATCCTCTTTTGTATTTGAAGTCAAATGGATTATGAGAAAGAAAAAACTCTTTATTTAATTCTCTTTGCTTTCTAATAAACTCTTTGTTTATTTTCCACATCTCATCGTCACTTTTGGCTATTTTATATACTTCATTCCAATCATCTAACTGAAAGAATGTATAATTTTCTAATTCAGCTCTTTTTTCATAAGATGTAGGACTATTTTCTATATATTTCCCTAATAAAACCATGTCTTTATCTTTGTTTTTAGTTGACTTAGCTACATACATATCAATCTCTCGCTGTGTAAATACCCGTTTTTCTACATTGATACCTTTTGCAAACTCCTCTAAAATCTGCTCTTGTTTTTTTTAAATATTCTTTGTAGACATGCCTAACTCATCGTATTCGCCGAGAGCTTTGCTATGTGAAAGTTTTGATTTAAAACTAATATAATACTCTTTAAAAGTTTGTTTTAAGTCTTTGTCCTCTCCAAATTTTAGTAGATTCTTGACGGACTTATATCCGCTTTGTCCGAGGTTCTTCAAACCAATAAGCCCCATAGCAGCATTGTAGATATCCACTATCTCTTTCACTTTAGGACTGCTAACCACTTGTGTGTTAACCGCAATATTCCCAACGGCTCCTGCAACTTCAGCCATTGCCCAAAGTCTACGGGCCCAATGGACTTTTGTAGCTAACGCTGTTCCTCCACTTAGAGCAATTGTAGCAATATCAACTGCAAGTAAAGAGTTTTTTCTACTTTGTCGTTAAACAGCTTATCATTATAATACTGTAAAAAAACAGCTGGTACAATATAATATGTTGAGTCTTTGAGCTGTCCCCCTAAAGCTTCTCCTATTAAATCAATTTCTAAATCTTTAGGCAAAAGTAAAATAGGTGAAAAGGGTAATAATTTTGTAACAATTTCATCCTGTTGGTTAGAAGTAATGATGTTTCTTACATAACTTATATGCTCAGTCCTACGTTTAATATCAACCTTACCTTCATCTGTTAATTCCCCTTTATACACATATTGTGTATATCCAGCCATTGTCTCTGATAGTCGAATTGGCTCCAAATTTAGAACTAGTACAGAACTCTGTGATTCGATTCTTGAACTATAAAATTTTGGTGTTTCCAAATACATTGATACTAATATGTCTATGAATCGAGTGTAATTCCGTCCCTCCCAAGGAAGAATTCTCACATCATCCATTCCAGCTATCAATTTTTTTAGCAAAGACGCTTCATTCTCTTCTAATTTTACAAAAAAGGTTGAATAATCTTGTCCTTTTATGCAAGAGAGAAGACGTAAGATAGATCTTTCAGAAGGTTCTTTTATATTTTTTGATGAAACAATTATTTCTATTAAGTCGATTATTCTATTGTATGGCAAAGTCCTCAGGGAAGTAATACAAACAGAATCTATGACTTCATTAACAATCTTTATATCTGTTTTATTACTAAGTGAGGAAAGAGATATGCTATCACTCTTTAACTTCTCATCCGGACAAAGTTTAACCTGTTTCCCCGTATACGCACTACGGCATGAGACATCTGTATTCCAAAGTATTTCTGTTTTCCATTCACTTTGATTGAGAAGATGTACTTCTCCTGTTATAGGATTGGATGTACAAGTAGCTGTCGCATATGCATAAACACAACCATCACCCTGATATTTATAGATTATAACTTCACTTGGTTCTGATGTTGTATTATAAAATATTTTGATATTTTTCGCTTTGCTATCTCCTGCTTTAACCCCATTCTGATTAACATAGTCTTTTACATTATTATTCCATGAATAATTATCTATTAGCTTTCCATCCCCACCATAGAGTTCATATCCCCAAATACGGTTAGAACCAATATGAATGATTTTCACAATAGTCCCGTCACGAACAGGAGTATTTACACGATAGATGAGTTGTCCAGATGGACTTATTCCCAAATTGCTACCAGAGACCATTGCAACCTTTTCTGTCAAGTTGACTTTTTCACTCTTGTCAAACATGGTAAATACTGCAGGATTGGCCATGACATTCCACTGGAAAGCAGCAAGGTCGGTTCCCGTTTCTGTGTAATCAAGCAAATTGTTTGTTGTTCCCTGCGTACCTTTCCCATATTCAGCATCAAAAGTATGCTGCAAAGTGAAAATGCCATGTCCCAATTCATGGGAAATGGTATGAGCCAATGAATTTACCTTGACACCATTATCTGCAAAGATATATCCAAATCTACTTTTGCGAGGCATTTCACCAAGTAAACCTTCCTTTTGTCCCTCAAACCCCTTGGCTCCATTAAGAACAAACAAATAGACGCCGTCAAGTGTCCCAGCAATCAGCTGGTAAGTCTTCTGCAGGTTGCGCATTTCTTGGCTCTCCTTGAGTTCCTTGTCATAGCCCCAGAAAGACTTACCGACCGTACTCAGCAGTCCATCCTTTTCACTTTCTACTTCCCAGTCATAATTGCCGCGCATGCTTTCATCCACATTCACTGTAAACTGCACGCCAACAGGATTATAGATGGTATTGAGTTGCTGTTCAATAGCAGATTTATCTAACTTAACTTCGTTTATCGGAACAAGAGTTACCTTATGCTGCTGTTTCGTATAGCTCACCACACGGAGTTTGCCGATGACCACTCCTTCGTAGACGGCAAAAACATCATAACTTGCACCAGACGATACGGAACGCAGGCTAATCGTCCATGTCTGTTCTGCCTCATTAAGCTTTGCCGGCAGTGCAGCAGTATTGGGTTCAGAGGCAAAGTGAACCTTTTTCAAGTCAATATTCCTCAAGCCATCATACTTTGCCGTAACAACATCATTCTCTCCCGCAGGAACAAGTTTCCAAGGTGCAATATAGCCTTTGGCAAATGGCTTGTAAAAGCGGTCTACCTTGACACTTTTCTTGTACCACTTCTCCTGACCATCATCAAAGGCATATTTCCCCTCTCCGGGCTTAAAGTGTATATAGCCATACTTGCTTGATAAAGATTCCGTGTTGAAATCTCCAACACGATCTACACGTTCACAATGAAGTGCTATCTTTTCGTCCTTTCTCCCCGTTTTGACACCATTGCCAGTCCCTTCGGTATTTTGTTCTGACGGGCTAATCTGATAGGTATTTCCCTTGTTGTCAGTAACCAGCATTGGGAAAATACGCTCATACGAGGCATTCTCTGGCACATCTACTTTTATGGTCTGTGGATTACCATCAGCATCGGTTGTTTCTAATTCTCCTGTCTTGGGATTGTATATAAATTGTGGTATATCGGGGAGTGTAAAGCCCATTTTATGTTCACGCATACGGATAGTAGCAGGTTTTATATCCTTACCGCCATCATCAACATAATCAAGGTTAGCTATCTTCCCCTTCTTCTCATCGTAGGACGCTTCTACCGTACCGTCTATCTGAAAGTTATCCACATTGATGCGTAGACGGTCAAAACGAAGCGCAACAGGAGCATCGATAATGGTTTTCAGTCGGGTCTTGCCACGTCCGGAATACCAGCCGTCGCCTAAGGGGACAACTTCGGTAATGGTCATGGGATAATCACCGCCGATAGTAACGATGTCCCCAGCCTTTATCCGTAAATTCGGCTCTTGTGACAGGTCTTTCCTCACTGGTTCTTTTCCACAGTCAGCCAGCAACTCTTCATTCTGTTTGCTGAGTGTAAACTCACTGACGCCAGAGAATACTGGACGGTCATCCGTACAAAGCGTCCCCACACGCCATTCATATGTCCAACCTAATTTCAATTGGGACAGTGTAAGGTGTTCACCGGCAACTCGTGTATTGCTCCATTCATAAACATTTAGCTTTGTCTTAGGACGATATTCCACCACATACCCAGTTGTGCCAATAACCTTGTTCCATGAAAGTTCTACCTTGGCAAAGCGGGGAAGGGCTTTCAATCCGGTCGGAGCCTGACAATTGTCATTAAGATAGAACCAGTTGATTTCACTGAAACCGCCATTCTCAAACATGCCGACTTCATCCACCCCATCACGGGCAATTGCCTGTACTTGCCATGCATAGCGTCGATTTTGAAAAAGTATAGGTTCAAGATGGGTATAGTTCAATGTTGTATTACGGGTAGGGATACGATATATCTCATTGCCATAGACAAAAGTAGACTGAGGGACTGCGCCATTGTCCGGTAGTTCCTTCAATACAAACTCATACTCTGTTCTGGCAAGTCCCTGATGGCGGGGCATCCACTGGAAACGGATATAGAGAGGCTCTGTGATTCCTATTTGTGCATCTTTTTCTGGAAAATTAAGCAGGGGAGGCTTCTTTACATCAAGATAAGAGCGTCCGCCGTGCCAGTCGGACAAAGCCCGCCCTGTATAATAGTCTATTACTTGAACGGAAAACTCTGTATATCCGACAGGAAGTTGCCCATTTCTCAGATTTCCGTTGGTTTGGAGGTTCTGAGGCTGTAGATAAGGGGCGAGATCTATATTGGTCAGACGTGTCGGTACATTGGCATTGAGTTCCAATATTGGATAATTGCCCTCCTCACGACTTGAGGCAAGAAACCCTGTACTCTTAATCCTAATATGCAGTTTGGCAAAGAGAAGGGGTTGCTGCAAATCACGATTTAGAAGAGTGACAATGAGTCTGTCACGGCTTCCACTATAATAATCCGACAAGTAAGGACTTTGAGGAGATGGCCATTGAACGGTAGCATGAACAGGGTAGTATTGAGCACGCAAAGGCTGTCCTACCCCCGTAAACAGGAGCAGGAGTAGTAACAAATATCTAACCAACCGATGATGCTTCATACTTGTATCGTTCTATTTATATTTATAGCGTTTTCACCATCACCTTATCATGCGACTTCTAATCTATATCGTTTTGATATGTAATATAACGCATATTAGCGCATAAAATTATATCTTTTGCCTGGTGATATGGATATATAATTGCAACGCAACTTCATCTAAAATAACTTTTACCCTCATCCCCAACAATTTTAAATGCTTTGTTGAATCATTACAGACAAAGCCTCCCCTTCTGAGAATTCTATTGAGAATGCAGACTCGATTGGAACAGCTGTCTCCTTGAGACAAGAAGAGACTAAGAAAGCCAACATGAATATTAGTACAGCCCTATTCTGCAGATTATTCTTTTTCATATTTCTTTTACCATCATATATCCTCTCGTTCAAAGATATGCAAATTGTCTTTGATATCTTTGACATACAATTTATTACCGCTCATATACAATGGTTGGGGAGGCACTAATTGGTTTCTCGTTTCATCGAATACCTCTTCGCTGATGACTTCGTATTCCCAAACAAGTTTGCGGGCTTTATAATCGAAAATACCAATCCAACGAATGTATCCAAAGTCCTCCTCTTTAATCCCCAAAAAGGTGAAATAATCTCCTTGAAGCATCGGACTATATATACTTCGATAAGTTCCTATACCCATGGGATCGGCTTCCCGAAAATCATACTGCTCTGTAACTGCTAACTGCTCAGTGTCGATGATTTGAAAATCAAATCCACTAACACTTACAATGTTTTTATCTAATGGTCGGAAAAAACAATCTCCTAATCCCAAAGTCATTTCATAAGTAGAATTCTTGTCCGAAGGATTGCCCGATATCTTTTTAACTACATCCCCCGTTTCCAAGTCCAAAGCTACCAACCTTCCAAAATCTGTATAAAACCAAATATTGCCGTGAGCAATGCCTAAAATTTTATCTATTTTATCGGTTTTGCCAGGTTCATATTCCGTCCCTCCCAATGAAGAAAGAGGAAATTGCCAAAGAATTTCATCTTGAAAATTTGCTTTTGATAAAGGTGTTTTAGTATAAGTAATCCCGTAGTTGTCTTCCAATATATTAAAGAAATATTTAGAAGAAGAAACATCTACAAAATTGTTATTTCTGTAGCGGAAGACGTTGTTTGTATCTTCATAAATGAGATATTTATTTATAGATACTATTTGTGCGTTATGTATAATAACCTCAATCTTGCCAGTTTTCAAATCGTAGGAAAAGCTGTCATTTCCATCCCATTTATTAAATAGAATAAAACTTTTATTTATAAAGTAATCGGACACGCCTTCTACACCAATATTCTTATTATTCCTTAATTCCGCAGCATAAATTCTTGTAAGAACTCCAAGTGTCTGAGAAACAAA
>ERZ1674045.323-NODE-323-length-13761-cov-2.382314_pt1 | contig 13761 bp, 10 predicted proteins | sample MGYA00581131_ERZ1674045 | MGnify/ENA primary metagenome ERZ1674045 (study PRJEB41354, sample SAMEA4873299) | human saliva metagenome | biome: human-associated habitat [ENVO:00009003]; feature: mouth environment [ENVO:08000002]; material: saliva material...
TGGAAGTAGAAACACCTGTACTACAAGCCATACCAGGGGGAGCTAGTGCGCGTCCATTTATTACTCACCACAATGCATTGGATATTCCACTCTATATGCGTATTGCTAATGAGCTCTATCTAAAACGCCTTATTGTAGGAGGTTTTGATGGGGTGTATGAGTTTTCTAAGAACTTCCGCAACGAGGGAATGGATAGAACGCACAACCCAGAATTTACTGCGATGGAAATCTATGTGGCTTACAAAGATTACCATTGGATGATGGATTTCACAGAGCGTTTGCTTGAGCATTGTGCTATAGCAGTAAATGGTACTACTAAAGCAACTTTCGGAGCTCACACAGTTGATTTTAAAGCACCTTACCCTCGTGTAACGATGACCGATGCTATTAAACAGTTTACCGGTTTTGACATTACAGGGAAAACAGAAGAAGAATTGAGAGCTTTTGCACACTCTATCGGTATAGCGGTAGACGAGACAATGGGCAAAGGTAAACTGATAGATGAAATATTTGGAGAGAAGTGCGAAGGCAACTTTATTCAGCCTACTTTTATCACTGATTATCCTAAAGAGATGTCGCCACTTACTAAAGAACACCGCGACAACCCTGATCTTACAGAGCGTTTTGAGTTAATGGTATGTGGTAAGGAGATTGCTAATGCCTACTCTGAGCTCAATGACCCTATTGACCAGCGTGAGCGTTTTGAAGAGCAATTGCGACTCTCAGAAAAAGGTGATGACGAGGCAATGTTTATCGATCAAGATTTCTTGCGCGCTCTTGAATATGGTATGCCACCTACCTCTGGTTTGGGAATTGGTATGGATAGATTGATTATGTTCCTAACTAATAATGAGAGTATACAAGAAGTGCTTTTCTTCCCGCAAATGCGCCCCGAAAAGAAAGGCGTAGAGCTATCAGAAGATGAAAAGGTAATCTTTGAACTACTAAAAACCTCAGAGAAATTACTACTTGATGCGCTTAAAGAACAAGCCGCTCTTTCTAATAAGAAATGGGATAAGGCTATCAAAGGACTTACCAGCAAGAAAGTAGCAAAAGTGGCAAAAGAAGGAGAAGAACTATTTGTAGAATTAGCTAATTAGTCAATTTGGCAATTAGCAAATTATAGATGCCAAAGGTTGTGTTATAATCTTTGGCATTTTCTTTTAAAAAAATATAGTAATGAATATCACTGAGAAGTTAGCCTATAAAGAAAGACTCATCACGAGAGCTAAAATGATTTTAGCACAAGGAAAATACCCTGCTGAACTCCTCGAACAAATTAAAGACGAACGTTTGCTCAAAGAGGTAATGAAAGAAATGATGCCCTCAGCAGGAACAGCTTATGAGCTTTTAAACGATGAAGAGAAACAACAACGCGATCATTTGTTGGCTCTAAATATAAAGTTTAGAGATTATTTATACAGTTTTATATTGTGCAAAAATATAGGTTATTTACTTTTGATAACAGCCTTATTGGTAGGGATTAGTGCTGTGATGCAATTCAATAACAATGGTATTTTTGGTGTATTGAGTTTGCTAAACGGCGCTTTGCTATTGTATTTGGCTACAGAGAAAAAGAAGTTGTTACATTACCCCTGGCAGTTATTTTGTGTGTTTCTACTGTTTTATATAATAGAACTAATAGTATGGCAAGTCCCCTTTCCTTTTTTGTATTTTATTGATACCGATGTGCTTGCTTCAAGACACGAAGCTAAAATGAAGTTGGCAAATTTAGCAACTCCATTAATATATGAGGGAATAAGAATTGTTTCACTTTTGTGGATTTACAAGATTAGCAAATTAGTGAAGTGGCAAGTCAGTTAATTATCTATTTGTTTTATAAAAACCAAAGAAAAGAATATAGCCATAACAAAGTATGAGTATAAAGAAAGCCATTCTGAACCCTACATAATCGGTGAAGAAGCCATAAAGGAGCGGTATGAAACCACCGCCAACAATCATAGTGCAGAGAATAGCAGAGGCTTGTGTTTTCATCTCTCCAAGCCCTTCACTACTCAATGCAAAAATAGTGGGAAACATAATAGAATTGAATAGTCCGATGAATAATAAACTCCACATAGATAATAGTCCATCGGCATTAATAGAGATGAGAATGAGTAGAATGACTATTGATGAGGAAAGCATTAGCACTTTGGCAGGCGCAAATACCTTAGTAAGATATGCCCCTATAAAACGCCCTATCATAGCATTCCCCCAATAGAAAGTTAAGAAGATAGCCACAATAGCTTTAGGGTCAGCTGAGGTAAGGTTAGAGTTTAATATTTTGCCCAAATTGATAAGCAGAGTACTCATAGAGGGACTTTCTAAAATTTCTTTTTCTATATTAATTTCTACAAAGTAATTTACGGCAAAACTTCCTATTACAACTTCTGCTCCTACATATAAGAAAATGCCTATTGCCCCTAATAGTAAAGAGCTTTTCTTTAGTAGAGAAAAGTAACTTTCTTTATTAACTTCTTCTTCAGTAGCTATGTTGATATAAGGCAGTTTGGTGACTGAGAAGATGAGGGCTAATGCAATAGCTCCTAAAGCAATATAAAGGAAAGGTATTTGTATGGCTAAAGCTTCTTCTTGGAAATAGAAACTTCTATCTAAATAATTAAGTTGATTGATTTCAGCGGTTGTTTTTACTTCATCTTTCAGTAGATATACGGCAGCTGCGATAGGGGCTAAGGTTGTACCCAAAGCGTTGAAAGCCTGAGAGAAAGTAAGTCGGCTGGGGGTAGTGGTTTCGCTGCCTAAGATAGCTACATACGGATTGACAGCTACTTGCAAAAAAGTAATTCCGCTACCCAAGATAAAAATAGCTATCATAAAGAGGGAGAAGGAGCGTTCGTCAGCGGCGGGATGAAAGAATAGAGCTCCTAAAGCAATGAGGGCTAATCCTAAGATGATACCTCTTCGGTAGCCAATTTTGGTAAGAATGAACCCTGCAGGGATAGAAAATAATAGATAAGGTAAGAAAAAGAAGAACGCAATCAGTCCGGTGTGGGTATAGTTGAGTTCGAATATATCGCGTAGGTAGGGTAGTAATAATTGTACAAATACTGTTAGTCCGCCAAAGAGGGAAAACAATATTGCTATAAAGATAAAGGCTTTAATGTAAAGTTTCTTTTTACTCATTATAATAAGTATTTTTGGTTATTGTTTGTTACATACTCGGCTGCGCCAGCTCGCCGACTTTCCTTCGCTTATCCTTCGCTCATCGTTCGGTTAAGGAAGTGCAAAAAATGTAGGAAGAAGAAAGAGGGGCTATTTCGATAGATAGGGGAAAAATATGTTTTGTAAATGATGGTGTAATTTTTGAATGTGCAAAGGTAAGGTTATATTTAAAAGTTCGTTAAAAATTAACGTTTTATTTTTGTTGTATTTATAACTTTTTGTCCTATATGTCTGATAGCCAGTGTAGATGAACTATTGTATTTTTTGAGTTAACATTTGAAGTTTAAGAGTAATAAGTGTGTAAAAAAAAGTTTTTATAAAAAGTTTGCTAAAAATGTAGGTTATATAAAAAAAAGCAGTACCTTTGCGCTGACAAATAACAGATAACTAATTTAGTAAAAAACAATGAAAAACTGGTTTTTAAATGTAGCGATTTTCTTACTAACTACGGTGCTATATGCGCAAAGCGGTGTAGTAACGGGCGAAATTATTGATGGTGAAGAGAAAGTACCATTGATGGGAGCGGGGGTGCTGGTAAAGGGCACTTCTCACGGAGTTTCAACTGATATGGATGGTAAGTTCAGCCTAACGGTAAGTGCTAACTCGGGTACGATAGAAGTATCGTATTTGGGATATGTGACCAAGGCAGTGCCTTATAGGTTGACTAATGGAAAAGCGCACTTAAGAGTGGTGCTTGAGAGCGACCAACAATCGCTAGGGGAGGTGGTAGTAACCGCTAAGAGTACCCTTATAGATATTGCTAAGGAGCGCAAGACACCTGTAGCGGTATCGACTATTCAGGCTGCTGAGATAGTAGATAAACTCGGCACTCGTGAACTACCTGAGATACTAAACCGTACGCCTTCGGTATACGCTTCGAGAAGTGGAGGGGGCTTTGGAGACTCGAATATTAATGTGAGAGGTTTTGATAGTAAAAACGTAGCTGTAATGGTAAATGGTATGCCTGTGAATGATATGGAGGGTGGTACTGTTTATTTTAGTAACTGGTCTGGGCTATCGGATGTAACTTCGGCTATGCAAATACAGCGCGGACTTGGGGCTTCGAAAATAGCGATTGCTTCAGTAGGAGGTACGATTAACTTTATTACGCGTGCTTCGGATATGAGTGAAGGAGGTACTGCCTATGCAAGTTATGGTAGCAGTGGTGAATATAAGGGTTCGGTATCGTATAACACAGGAAAGAGTACCACAGGCTGGTCTGCTTCGGTGTTATTTGGTAAGAGCGGAGGTAGTAAGTATGCTGATGGTACTAATTTTGATGCTTATAATTATTATTTTGCATTAGGTTTTGAGCCATCTAAGAAACATAGTTTTCAGTTGATGTTTACAGGTGCTCCTCAGTGGCACCATCAACGTTACTCTACTTCTATACAAAATTATCAACGTTATGGAGGTACAGCTGACAAACCTAACAGACGTTATAACTCAGATTGGGGGTACTTAAATGGTGAAGAGTTTTCAACCAGAAGAAATGTGTATCACAAGCCTGTAGCGATGCTGAATTGGGATTGGAATATCACAGAAAGTACTTCTTTGAGTACGGTGCTTTACGCTTCAGTAGGTAGAGGTATGGGCTCAAGCAATGAGGGACAAGGTACTACTATTACTTCTAAAGGCACTACTTATTCTTTGAGGAATGTAAACATTTCGTCAGTACGTACTGAAGATGGTCTTATAGACTTTGATAAGGTGGTACGCTATAACAAAGGGGAAACAGTAGAGGGATTAGCCCCAATGCAGCACCCAGGGGAAATAAATAGAGAGGGAGAAGTAACAGCTCCTAATGGACAGAAGCTTAGAGGAAGACAAGGTTTTGCGCGTGGTGGCTCAGTGAACTCGCACGATTGGTATGGAGTTTTGACTAACCTTCAACACCAAATTGACAAAAACTTCACATTTAATATGGGGTTAGATGCAAGATATTATTACGGATATCACCATAAGGTAATCACAGATTTATTAGGTGGTAATTCGTACTACGATACTTCAAATAAAAATGTAACTGCCCCTCGTAATCAAAATATTATAACAGCAGTAAAGCCTGCGGATATATCATTTAATCCGTTTACAAAAGTAGCACCGGTAGAAGAACAAATAGGTTATAGTAATGATGGAGAAGTAAAATGGTTTGGACTATTCTCTCAGTTTGAGTATTCAGATGATCATTTTTCAGCATTTTTACAAGGATCTACATCTTTGCAATCATACCAACGTGTGGATAACTTTATGAAGCCAGGTACTTTAGCAGTAAGAGGTAATCCGGCTACAGCTATGGATACTAAAACAGGTTTTAAAAATATTATAGGTTATAATATCAAAGGAGGGGTAAACTATAATATTAATGAGCAGCATAATGTGTTTGCGAATGTAGGTTATTATTCAAAACAACCTTTCTTTGACTCAGTTTATCCTAATTATAAAAACTTCTTGAATCCGTTGGTTACCAATGAAAAGATATTGGGAATGGAATTAGGATATGGTTTTAAATCAGAGTTTTTGAATGCAAATTTGAACCTATATCGTACTTCTTGGAAAGACCGCTTTTTGCGTAAACCTAATAATTTGACAGTAGGAGGAAACGAAATTCGTGCTTATGCTAATATTTTAGGTATTGAGGAGATACACCAAGGAGTGGAATTGGAAGCTAATACTAAGATAAATAAATATCTGAGAGTAAATGCGATGCTTTCGTTAGGAGATTGGTTTTACAAAGGGGATGCCATAGGAACTCTTATCAATGAAAACAGTAATCCGATAGATTTGCTAGGTAATGAAGTGCCTGCAGGAAGTGCTGCGCAAACAAAACTTTTCTTAGAAGATGTAAAAGTAGGAACTACTGCGCAAACAACAGCAGCTCTAGGCTTAATAGTATCGCCTATTAATAATCTGAAGTTAGATATAGATTGGAGATATGTAGATAATTTATATGCAAATTTGAACGTTTCATCATTTACTTCTAAAGCAGCAGCAGAAAAAGGAGCGTTGAGATTACCAGCTTATAATTTATTTGACTTAGGAGCTTCTTATAAATGGCAGCTTACAGAAAAACAACGTCTTTCATTTTTTGCTCACGTATATAACTTATTAGATACTTATTATATAAGCGAATCATATGATAATATCCACACTACTAATACAAGTGAGACTTATAAGGGTATGGATGTAAGCAATAGAGTATACTTTGGTGATGGTCGTACCTTTAGCTTTGGTGTACGTTATAACTTTTAATTAAATAAAAACAATAGAAACATAAAAGGCTGCCGGGGAGGTGGCCTTTTTTATTTGTCAATTATTTGCTATTTTTTTGTATCTTTGCACCTCATAATTCTAAAATATACTTTTATGCTTATTAACTGTAAAAGACATTCTATATACGAAATCTTTGAAGCCTATATACATACTTCTGAAAAATATGAGCCTATAGACTTTATTTTTGAACTTATCAACTATTTTAGACGAAAGAGTAGGAATAAATCTATTCATATACAGGAACTTATAGATGAGCTTAAGCATAACTCTGAACGTATTAGTTTTTTGAGAGAAAAACTGTATATGGTATTTGCTAATAAAAAGAAGGTAATTCTTTTTACTGATGCGGGCTTGCTGAATAGTGTATCGTTTTTTAAAGAGTTGAGGCGGCGTATAGGTCACCAATTGATACCTGACCAGCCTTCGCAAGATAGTATACAGTATGTGCTAAATCAGCTTTTTTATAAGCCTTCTGATGCTAAGTGGCTCTTGCGTATACCGATGGAAAATTGGAAGGAGCTATTGGATATATTGGGTGTAGAGACTTTTTATCAGAATGAAGGAAAAACGACTTCGCAACAAATACTTTTGGCTATAATGATACTCTCGCAGCGTATGGGAGGGCTGGCTTTGCAAACAGATGTACTGCGTATGGTGCCTGAATATGCGCATTTGAATAGTCCGTTTATAGCTCTTGATGATGAGTTGAACAATTTAGCACGAACATTGGCGAAAGAGGATAGACCTTATTTGTATATAGAGGATCACGAGTTAGACTATAAGCAACTGAATATATTGGTAGGTCAGTGTGAGGATTTTGTTAATAAAGCAGATGCTAATGCAGGGAAATACGGGGTTAATTTTAGTGTAAACCAGACACTTTTGCTTATACGGCAGCAGCTGAAACGTATAAAGAGGCTTTATAATTATCTTTTTATACAAAAAGATAGTGATATGCGCGAAAAAGCTATTGATTTTTATTTAGATATGGTGAAAACTAATTCTAAAAAGAACAATGTGCGCAAACTTATAGACGATAGTGTGTATAATATCACTTATGAAATCACTAATTATACGGGTAAGACAGGAGAACACTATATTACTTCTACTAAAGGGGAGTATTTTAAGATGCTTAAGACCGCCTTATGGGGTGGGGTAATAGTGGCTTTTATGTGTTTGATAAAGCTCTCCCTTTCTATGATTCCTGACCAAAGCGCTTTTTTGCGAGCCTTTAATTACAGTTTGAATTATGCAATAGGTTTTGTGATGATTTACCTTACAGGCTCTACTTTGGCTACAAAACAGCCTGCAATGACAGCGTCGACTATTGCTAAGACATTGGAAAACCTCAATGTAAATGATACCAAAGAAAAGTATAAGCGATACTCTGCCTTTACGGCACTTTTTACGCGTTTGTTTCGCTCGCAGTTTATCGCTTTTGTGGGGAATGTATTTGGGGCGTTTCCGGTATCGATGTTGCTGATAGTAGGGGTAAGCTCGTGGTTAGGCTATAATTTTGCAGCTAAGAAGAGTTATCACCTATTGGAAGATTTGAATATTTGGCATACGCCTGTGTTTTTGCATGCTTGTATTGCAGGGGTATTTCTATTTTTATCGGGGATTATAGCGGGTAATGTAGCGAGTGTAAATAACTTTAATAATTTTTACTATCGGCTTTCAGAACACCCATTTTTAAAAGGCTTTTTTGGTAAGGAACGTATGCAGCGGGTGGCTAGCTGGATGCAACAGAAGTGGCCTTCAGTGGTTTCTAATATATGGTTTGGGGTATTTATGGGGAGTGCTTGGGTTGTTGGTGATTTTTTTAAGCTACCGATTGACATACGGCATATTACCTTTGCCAGTGGCAACTTAGCCTATGGGCTTTATGGGGTAGATTTTATTATTAGTTTTGAGAATATTATTTGGTGTATATTGGGGATTGGTATTATAGGTTTTGGCAATTTTATAGTGAGCTTTCTGCTCTCGCTTTGGATAGCCCTGCGTTCGCGCGAAGTACCCCTCTCAGAATTGAAGCACTTAGCAGGCTGTGTGTGGTGTGCTTTTAGAGCCCAACCTCGTGCTTTCTTTTTACCAGTGAAAGAGAAAAGTGAATAATAAATAAAAAAAGAGAGACGCTACAATATAGCGTCTCTCTTTTTGTTTTTTGATATCTTATTTGTTATGCTCTTGTAAGTAGGCTTTTCGTACTTTTTTGAAGAGCTCAGATGAGTATACAAAGTCAGTTACAGCTTCGTTATCCGTTTGGAAAATATTATCCTTAGAGCCTTCCCATTCTTTGTATCCATTTTTAAGGAATACTATTTTAGCCCCTATTTCCATCACAGAGTTCATATCGTGGGTGTTGATGACAGTAGTGATGTTAAACTCTTCAGTAATCTCTTGTATGAGGTTATCTATCACGATAGAGGTTTTGGGGTCGAGACCAGAGTTAGGTTCATCACAGAATAGGTAGTTAGGCTGATTGACAATAGCGCGTGCGATGGCTACCCGTTTTTGCATACCACCAGAAATTTCTGATGGTAACTTATTCTCTGCATTTACTAAGTTCACACGGCTAAGCACTGTATTGGCACGCTCACGTATTTCTTCAGGGGTATGCTTAGAGAACATTTTTAGAGGGAACATCACATTTTCGAGTACAGTCATCGAGTCGAAGAGGGCACTGCCTTGGAATACCATTCCCATTTTTTGGCGTAGGGCTACTTGCTCTTTGCGCTTCATATCGGCGTACTTCACGCCATCATAGATAATGTCACCACTATCAGGGGTAAAAAGCCCTAATAGTGACTTGAGAAATACGGTTTTACCCGAACCACTCTGCCCGATAATGAGGTTTGTTTTACCTTTCTCGAATGTAGTAGAAATACCTTTGAGCACCTCTACACCATTAAAAGATTTATGTAAATTTTCTACTTGTATCATACTTCAGCTGAAGAAACGACTGCTTCTTTGTTAATTTTCTTTACTAACCCTTGTAGTACTTTACCTGGACCTACTTCTATAAATGCTGAAGCACCATCTGCTATCATTTGCTGCACACTTTGTGTCCATTTTACAGGTGCAGTAAGCTGATTGATAAGGTTCTTTTTGATGTCGGCTTCGCAGGTAACTGCGGTAGTGGTAACGTTTTGATATACAGGGCAAAGAGGCTTGCTAAAGTGTGTTTGCTCAATAGCGGCTGCTAATTCTTCTTCAGCAGGCTTCATCAGTATAGAGTGGAAAGCACCACCTACAGGTAGAATGAGTGCGCGTTTAGCTCCTGCTTCTTTCATTTTCTCGCAAGCCGCCTCTACAGCTTTTAGTTCGCCTGAAATTACTAACTGACCTGGGCAGTTATAGTTAGCAGGGGTTACGATACCTTCTACTGAAGCGCATAACTTTTCTACTTTGCTGTCTTCCAAGCCCAATACAGCCGCCATAGTGCCAGGCTGTAGTTCGCAAGCTTTCTGCATAGCAGCAGCGCGTTTAGCTACTAATTGTAGTCCATCTTCAAAGGTTAGCGTGCCATTAGCTACTAAGGCAGAGAACTCACCTAATGAGTGCCCAGCAACCATCTGTGGGGCAAAGTCTTTGCCTAAAACCTTGCTTAGAATAACTGAGTGCAAGAAGATAGCAGGTTGGGTTACTTTTGTTTGTTTAAGTCCTTCATCAGTACCTGCAAACATTTCTTCGGTAATAGCAAATCCTAATATACCGTTAGCGGCTTCAAAAAGAGCTTTTGCTTCTGCTGATTTTTCGTATAGGTCGAGCCCCATTCCTACGAATTGTGCTCCTTGACCAGGAAAGATATATGCTTTCATTGCTTTATTTTTTTATAAGTTTATACATTCTGTTAAAATATCTTTAGCTACAGCTTCTTTGCTTTTTAAAGGGAACTCTTGTAGCTTTTCAGGGGTAATAAAAGTTATTTTGTTAGTGTCTGTACCAAAACCAGCCCCTTTATCGCGCAAAGAGTTAAGCACTATACCATCTAAGTGCTTCTTTTGTAGCTTAGTACGTGCGTTTTCTATCTCATTTTCTGTTTCTAAAGCAAAGCCAATTAGCTTTTGTGTAGTTTTTAGCTTCCCTAATGAAGCTAATATATCAACTGTAGGGATTAAGTTTAGACTAAAGTTATCGCCTTTTTTCTTTATTTTTTCAGGGGCTACTACCTCTGGAGTATAGTCAGCTACAGCAGCAGCAAGTATAGCGATATCACAACTGCTAAACCTCTCTACAGCAGCCTCATACATCTGTTTAGCACTTACTACTCTGCAAAGATGTATATGGCTGTTGATATTCTTTTCAGCTGAAGGTCCTAAAACTAAATGCACTTCTGCTCCTTGCTTGGCTGCCTCATTGGCTAAAGCGATACCCATTTTGCCTGTTGAAAAGTTACCTACGAAGCGCACAGGGTCTATTGCCTCATAAGTAGGGCCAGCTGTTATCAGTACTTTTTTGCCTTTCAGAGGTTGTGTTGTGCTGAAATTATCTTCTATCTCTCTAACAATATCCTCAGGCTCTGCCATTCGCCCTTGTCCTACTAATCCACTTGCAAGCTCGCCGTAAGCAGCTGCAATAATATGGCAACCAAATGATTGCAGTTGGGCTAAGTTATGTGTTACAGTAGGGTGGGCATACATATCTAAGTCCATAGCAGGAGCAACCCATACAGGTACTTTTGCCGAAAGGTAAGTAGCCAAAAGCAGGTTGTCGCATTGCCCATAAGCCATTTTAGCAATAGTATTAGCCGTAGCAGGAGCTATCAGCATAAGGTCAGCCCATTCAGCCAAAGCTACGTGGCTGTTCCAATCGCCTTCAGTAGTTGCAAATGTGCTAAGTACAGGGTTTTTAGATAGGGTACTGAGTGTCAGGGGGGTGACGAACTCTTTTGCTTTTTCGGTAAGTATGACCCTCACGGTATGTCCTTTTTTTACTAGTAGCCGTACTAGTTGAGGAGCTTTATAAGCAGCGATACCACCCGTGATACCTAAGAGTATGTTCATCAGCTAAAAAGTTTTAGGTAAAAAAGGCTTCGAACAGCAAGCCCCAAAAGCTCACAGCCCAAAGCCCTATATTAAACAAACTGTAATATAAAAGTATTTTTATTATTCTGTTTCACGAAAATATACTTTCCCTTCTAACCATTCTTTTACTGCTATAGCTTGTGGTTTAGGCAGGCGTTCGTAGAAGCGAGATACTTCTATTTGTTCTTTGTTTTCAAAGATTTCTTCAAGATTGTCATTATTAGTAGCAAAAGCCTCCAACTTCTCTACCAATTCCTTCTTTATTTCGGCATTTATTTGGGTAGCACGTTTAGCAATAATAGAAATAGCCTCATAAATATTGTTAGTAGGGGCTTCTATTGCTGCTTTGTTATACGTTACAGTGGTTGTTGGCGCGTCTATTCTTTTAAAATCCATAATGAATAATTATTTTTGAGATGTAAAACTTTTCAATGATGTATTGATTTTTTTCAGCATATTATCAGCTTCTTTTTTGTATTTCGTTTCAGGGAAAGCGAGAAGAAGCGTGTCGTAGGCTTCTTTAGCAGTGTCTAAACGTTCTTTTTGCTTGCTTTCTACACTGTTGATAGCCCACTCGTATGCTGAATGCAACCGTGTGTAGAGCGCATCCTCTCTAAATACACTACCGGGGTTATTAGCTAAAAAGTTGTCTAACGACTTCATAGCTGCCTGATAATCACGGATAAGGTCATACTGCTTAGCTATTTCAAATTCTTTTTTCTGTAGCTGAGTCAGTAGGTTTAAAATCAACTCATTAGCCTCTTTAGCATAGTCAGAGTCGCTATATCTATCCATAAAGTACTGCAGCTTTTCTAATGCCTGATAGGTGTAGGTCTGATCTACGCTATAGGTAGGCACCTGCATATATAGCGATTTAGCCTCTAAGAAAGCTGCTTCTACTGCCTTAGCGCTGCGAGGGTATATCTTCTGCAATCGCTCAAAAGGATAAGTAGCCAAGCTGTATTGCTTCATTTGATAGTAGGCATCGCCCTGCAGAAAATAAAGACGCTCTCCTTGGGGTTTCCCGGAGTATTCTGAGGCTATTTGCTCAAAAAGTTTTACAGCTTTTCGGTATTTTTTAGCCTTGTATTGCTTCTCAGCTTCTGCGTATTTCACACTCGAATCGGTTGATTTTAAGGCTTTTTGGTATTCCCCGCAAGAGGTAAGACCAAAGCCCAACAGCCCGATGATGATATATTTTCTTATTAACATTCGGCAAAAGTAAATAGTTTTTTTGAGATAACCAAAATTATGTGAGCATTCCTCCATCTACATTTAGCACTTGACCTGTGATGTAAGCCGACATATCAGAGGCTAAAAACACACAAGCATTAGCTACATCTTCTGGTTGTCCACCGCGTTTTAGAGGAATACTATCGCGCCAGCTTTGCACCACTTTCTCGTCTAATACAGCGGTCATTTCAGTTTCTATAAACCCTGGTGCTATAGCATTGCAGCGGATGTTGCGAGACCCTAATTCAAGGGCGATAGACTTAGTAAAGCCTATAATACCAGCCTTAGAGGCAGCATAGTTGCTTTGGCCAGCATTTCCTTTTACGCCTACCACGCTACTCATATTGATAATTGAGCCTTTGCGTTGTTTAAGCATAAAGCGTTGCACTGCTTTGGTCATATTAAACACCGATTTAAGGTTTACTTCTATCACTTTGTCAAAGTCCTCTTCGCTGATGCGCATCAGTAGGTTGTCTTTGGTGATACCGGCATTGTTTACCAATATATCTACCCCGCCAAATTCGGCTACTACAGCATCAACAAATTCTTGCGATTGAGCAAAGTTAGAGGCATCACTCTGATAACCTTTTACTTTTACTCCTTGTGCGCTTAGTTTTTCTTCTAATTCCTTAGCTGCTTTAGCTGATGAACTGTATGAAAAAGCTATATTAGCTCCGTGTGCCGCAAATACTTCAGCTATACCACGCCCGATACCTCTGCTGGCACCTGTGATGATAGCTGTTTTTCCTTCTAATAATTTCATATAAGTATAAATTCTAAATTCTTAATCGTTTTTATCCTCCTACTCGCTTTACTTTAAATCCTTTTTCTTTCAGCAAAGCCATTATCTTATCGCGGTAGTCTCCTTGTATAAGTATAGTGTCATTTTTCACCGCTCCTCCTACGCCCAATTGGGTTTTGAGCTCTTTGGCGAGTATCTTAAAATCGCTGTCAGCACCGTTATAGCCTTCTATCACCGTTATGGGCTTGCCATTGCGCTTTTCGTACTTACATAGCAACGGCTCGTCTTGCATCCACACATTGGGGC
>ERZ1674045.326-NODE-326-length-13715-cov-2.345388_pt1 | contig 13715 bp, 10 predicted proteins | sample MGYA00581131_ERZ1674045 | MGnify/ENA primary metagenome ERZ1674045 (study PRJEB41354, sample SAMEA4873299) | human saliva metagenome | biome: human-associated habitat [ENVO:00009003]; feature: mouth environment [ENVO:08000002]; material: saliva material...
TTATTTTGTACTCTTTTTATTATTTTTTGTTGCTTGCTTCTTCACTGCTTTCTTAGTAGCAGAGGTGCTTTTGTGGTGGTAGTAGTGTAGGCATTCATCTATGTAAAAATCGTGCTGATTTCTAATAAGTCCCGCTACATTGTTGTTAAACCATATTTCAGCTAAGCTGGCCTTCAGGTGTTTAGCTATCTCATTGCTGTTCTTGCCAAAATTTAGGTTGATGCGCCTATTTCTTAAGAATTTAGCAAAGGCCATTAGCATCTCTTTCGACACTTTATAGTCGGTTATAAAGTATGCCTTGTGGGGCTTGCTATTTAACGATGGGTGACTGTCTAAATACTCAAACAGAAAGAAATTGGTGAGCCCCGAGCGTAGCACTTCATTTACCAAATAGCTTTCAGGCTTCATATCTATAGGCACATATACATCGGGGTAAATACCGCCACCGCCATATACTACTTTTCCCTTAGGGGTCGTAAATTTCAGCGAGTCAGGCACAGTAGCATTGTCTATCTGAAAACTCCCTCGCTGGTGTCCCAAACCGTAAGGCTTCTGTATAGACCGCCCTGTAGGGGTGTAATAGCGCGCAGTGGTTAGCCGTACTGCCGACCCATCGGGTAAAGGCATTTCGCTCTGTACTAATCCTTTCCCAAAAGTGCGTCTACCTACTATCACGCCTCGGTCGTTGTCTTGTAGCGCTCCTGCTACTATCTCACTGGCTGAGGCAGTGTTTTCATTTACCAATATAAACACGGGCTTATCCTCAAATAGCCCCCCTTCAGTAGAGTAGGTTTCTTCTATCTCTTTGCGGTTGTTTTTGGTAAACACTATCATTTTGTTTTTAGGCAAAAACTCATCAGCTATTTGTATGCCTACATTTAGGAACCCTCCGCTATTGTTGCGCAAGTCAAGTATAAGGCTGTTTACCCCTTCTTTTTCAAGAGCTTTAAGGGCGGTCGAAAATTCGTTGTAAGTAGTCTCGGCAAATCGGTTCATTCGTATATACCCCAGCGTATCGTTCACTTTGTAGAAGCAATCTATACTTTTTATAGGTATAAATTTCCGTTCAATAGGAATTCTGAAAATACTGTCTTTGCTCTTTCGGTATATGGTCAGGTCTACTTTCGAGTCCATTTCCCCCTTCAGTATATTCTTTATCTTATCGGTGCTTAGCCGTTTCTTAAAGAGGGTATCTTTGTTAGCCATCAGTATGCGGTCGCCAAAACGGATACCTTTCTTCATAGCATCACTTCCTTCTATAGGTCTGATAACGGCAATCGTATCTTTATACATATAGAAACTGATGCCCACCCCTACAAATTTGCCACTCATCGTCTCGGCTACTTCTTGTATATCTGTTTTCGAGATGTAGGTAGAGTGGGGGTCTAACTTTCGCAATATACTATTGATGGTCAGATCTACTATACTATCGGTATTTACATTATCCACATAATCCTCCTCTATATAGTCTATCAGCCGTCCGAGCTTTACCTTATAAGGGTTTTCGGGCACGGTGTCTATATCGCTGATAGGGAAGGGGAGGGGTGGTGGCGGTTTCGGTATATAAAAATTAGCTAACTGCCGTCCCAAGATAATCCCTATCGCCAAGGTTATGCCGATAATAGTAGGGAGTATGTAGAGTTTGTTTTTCATTTAAATGCTATTATTTGCCAAAGGCGGTGATACCTCTTTTGAGCCATTTGTAAAACTCATCAGCATCATCGGTATCGGGGGTATACCCTATAGGGGCTACTAAATTTTCGCCCTCGTGGTTCATCAGCACATAAAAAGGCTGTGTGTTGGCTTTGTATTTTAGAGTCTGAAACTCACTCCATTTCTGACCGATAGTCTTAATGAGTTTGCCCTCTCTTATTTGCGAAGGTTTCACTTCACTCTCTGGTAGCGGACGTTTGTCATCTACGTATAGCGAGATAAGTACTACTTCGTTTTTGAGTATCTCTAATACTTGTGGTTTAGGCCATACGTTTTGCTCCATACGTCGGCAGTTTACGCACGACCAGCCTGTGAAATCTAATAGTACCGGCTTATTTTGTTGTTTAGCGTAGGCCAATCCTTTCTCGTAATCGTCAAAGGTTATGATGTTATGAGGTTTAAAGAGGTGAGCTCCTTCAGGTAGTGCGCCTTCTTCTACCCCAACGGCTCCTTTCCCTACTCCGTAGGGCGATTCGCTGTAGTGTTGTGGAGGTGGAAAAGCGTTGATAAGGTTCAGAGGGGCACCCCATAACCCTGGTATCATATAGATAGTGAAACTCAAAGTGAGCAGCCCTAAAATAAGTCTTCCTACTGATATGCGGTCAGAAGCATCATCGTGTGGCAAACGTATTTTTCCGAATAAGTATAAGGAAAGGGCACCAAATATAGCTATCCAAATAGCGATAAATACTTCGCGTTCTATCCAGTGGTATTGTACCACTAAGTCAGCATTCGATAAGAATTTAAATGCCAATGCCAATTCCAAAAAGCCTAATACTACTTTCACAGTGTTCATCCACCCACCTGATTTGGGGAGTGATTGCAACCACCCTGGGAAAGCCGCAAATAGTGCAAAAGGCAAGGCTATGGCTAATGAAAACCCAAACATTCCCATAATAGGGGCGATACCCCCTTGCGAGGCTGCTTGTACTAATAAAGAACCTACTATAGGCCCTGTGCACGAGAAAGATACAATGGCTAAGGCCAGTGCCATAAAGAAGATACCTACAAAACCACTGCGGTCGGCTTGGGCATCAATCTTAGTACTCCACGAGCTGGGTAGGGTGATTTCAAAAGCTCCTAAAAATGAGATAGAAAAAACTACTAAAATAAAGAAGAATATAAGGTTAAACAAAAAGCTACTTGAAAATGCGTTTAGCACATCAGCTCCAAAAATAGCAGTTACTACCGTGCCTAATAATACGTAAATCACGATAATAGAAATACCATAAGTTATCGCATTTCTGATGCCCTTAGCCTTTGTTTTGCTTTGTTTAGTAAAGTAGCTCACCGTCATCGGTATCATCGGGAATACGCAAGGGGTCAGTAGAGCTGCAAAACCAGCTAAAAACGATAAAAAGAATATTGTCCAAATACCCTGATTGTGAATAGGGGTAGGGTTTATTGCCTCTGTTTTAGTTTCGCTTACGGTAGTAGCAGGTGCTGCGTTATTGTCTGCTGGCGGATTGTTAAAGGTGAATTGTGGGGTAACACCTGCAGGGGCAGCAGCAGTATCGGTTAGTTCAAATACCAAATCTACTGTATCTGGGGGCGAGCAGTTGTTGTCATTACAACTCATAAATTCTACACTCCCTTTAATGCTTGTCGCTGCCTTATTAAGCAGTTTTATATGTTGTTTAAATACCGCTTGGTTGTGGAAATAAGAAATCTCCATATTAAACACCTTGTCGTGCTTCAGTATAGGGGTCGATTCTTCGGTCTTTCCTACAAGCTCAAAATCAGTATTTTTTTCAAATTCAAAAGTAGTCGGAATAGGTCCATTGGGCGGGATGTTCTGTCCGTACAGCTTCCAACCAGCCTCTATAGTAGCCTTAGCTACCAAGTAATATTCAGTATCATTGATTTTTTCAACGCTGGTAGACCACTTTACAGGGGTATAAATTTGTGCCTTTGCTATCGCAACAAAAGCAATAAGTAGTAATGTAATGAGTTTTTTCATTGGTCGTTCGTTATATTTAAGGGTGCAAAATTACAACAAAATAATGATTTGTACAATATTTATCTATTAACGATTAGTCAGCCTCGCCATATAAAAACCATCGTAACCCGATTGATGCGCAAAAATCACTTCTTCAGCCTCTAATTTAAAATCCTTACCAGCTTCCGAAGCTAAGAAAGTCGCTACTTGCTGATGGTTTTCACTCGGCAATACCGAGCAGGTCGCATATACCAGCTTACCGCCTTTTTTCAGTAGTTTGCTGTACTGCTGCAATATTTCTTGTTGGGTAGTGCGTATCTGGTCTAAAAACTCAGGTTGCAATTTCCATTTAGCATCAGGGTTGCGGCGCAGTACACCTAACCCACTACAAGGGGCATCTATCAGCACACGGTCGGCACTGCCTTGCATACGTTTTAGTTGCTTAGGGTCTATCAGTTTAGTTTCTATGTTGAAAACCCCATTGCGGCGTGCTCTCCGTTTGAGCTCTTGTAGCTTTTGTTCGTAAATATCCATCGCTATAATCTGACCTTTGTTTTGCAAGAGGGTTGCCAGATGAAGCGTTTTACCACCAGCCCCAGCACAAGTGTCAATAATGCGTTTTACGCTATTGTCTATTTGCATAAACGGAGCTACTTTCTGCGAAGAGGCATCTTGCACCTCAAACAGACCGTCTTTAAAAGATTGACTTTTGAAGATGTTGCTGCGCTCTACCAATTGCAAAGCATCAGGATACTGCTGTAGCGGATAGCTTTCTACCCCTTCCTCGCGGAGCAGTTGCTGCAGCCTATCACGACTTATTTTTAGGGTATTTACGCGCAGTACTACGGGGGCTAAACTGTTCAAGCTGTGTAGTTCTTCTGTCCAGAGAGCCTCTCCCAGTTCTTGTTCTCCCAAGGCGTCTAACCAGTCAGGCACCGATTCGCGGTATTTGCGTATTTTAGAAAGCTCGTCAAATTTCCCTTTGATGCGTCTGGTAGGGGTATCTTCAAAGTAATTTCCCCAGTCAGGCAGGGCGATACCTTTTAGGGTAGCCCATACCGCAAAAAGGCGACGCAAGTTGTGTATCGTGAAGGGTTCATATACTTCAGCTATTTCCGCATAAAGGCGTTTCCAGCGTACTATATCGTAAATCGTTTCAGCCACAAAAGCCCTATCCCGAGCCCCCCAGCGCTTATCTTTTTTCAGCAGTTTTTCCACTACCTTATCGGCATACTGATTTTCGGTAAAAATAAAACCGAGCCCCTCAATCACCGCATCCACTAAATTTCTGTGTAATTTCAAAATACTTTTTTTGAATGTTGTTTTATACTAAATTTTGAATCTTGTTTTTATACTAAAAATGAGACGGTGCTTTTCTCATCACCGTCTCTTAATTATCTGCCTATGCGGCTCGCATTTTGACTGTGCGGCTCGCACTAGAAAAGCTGTGCCGTAAAGGTAAACAAGAAGTTACCATAAGTAGATTTTATGTGTGCAGGAGTTGTCAGCACATTTTCATACATTTGGTATAGGTTTGTTTGTTTAGCCACATCATACGAAGCATCTAATCTGATACCGCCCAAGGTTACACCAGCCCCAAACGAATACCCTGTCAAATCACCTACTACTGCAGTTGTTTTCCTATACGGACTTTGTTCGTATCTATAACCTGCTCGCAAGCTCACAAAGTTAGTACTCTTAGGGTCTTCTTTTACCAATTTGAAAGGTATTCTATACTCGCCCCCTATGCGTAGGGTCGAGGTATCACCCATTTGGTTCTCAAAAGCACTGTTATAGCCTTTCATATTATTACTTCTGAATTTCAGATTGTCGTAGGCTCTGTAGGTGTAATCAATGCTTAAGATACCTCTTTTCTTTATCAGGTAAGCAGCGCTGGCAGTCCACGCACTGGGGGTGCGGAACTTGTACTCGCGTTCATACCATATAGGGTCGCCATATCTATTCACCAGTTCTATATCACGGTCATAAGTAGTAGTAGCCACTCCTGTAGTGGCGTAGAGTACTTGGCGCGATTCCTCTTTCATCCTATACCACGTAGGCGATTGGTAACTTACCCCTAAACGAAACTCATCAGTTACTTTGATGATACTTCCTAGCTGTAGCGAAAAGCCTTCACCTGTTGTATTGATGTATTGTTTGTGGTTTGCATAGCGTAGGTAAGGGTTTGAACTTCCGAAATTGTCTTCTTTTACACTATACAATGCCTTTTCGTTGATGTTGTGCGCATTTAAGTTCATTCCTAAGTAAATAAAATCCCCTATTTGCGAAGCAAAGTTGAAATTATATTTATTCACATAGCCCGAACGCTCTACTTTATAAGTTTGCAAGCGTTCCAGATTATCACCACTAAGGTCATATTCTATATTGTCTGCCGAAAGCGTCCTAGGGTTGATAAGACCAGCCTTTAGCCCTAAATAAGCCATCTGGGCAGCATAGCCCTCTCTACGTCCTAAAGTAGCGTAGTATTCTCCTATATTTTCCTGCTGGTTTAAAGGATTATAGTTATATCCTCCTGCAAAAGTACCAAAGCTAAAAGGATTGCCATTATTACCTTTGGTAGCGTAGTCCAAAAAGTAATCGTCTAAGCCCTTAGTATTGTAAGCCGAATAAGAAAATTTGTCATTGTCAAGAGTTTTGCTTAACTGATAATTAAACCCAAAACTCAATTTCTTCACAGTAGGCGATACATCAGGAATAGCAAATACAACCCCGAAATGATTGAAATTAAAATCATTGTTATTTTTCTTATCACTTCGGTCTAAGAAGTTAATATCTCTCTTTTGGCTGTTGTTATTAAGGCTAAACGAAATTTCGCTTGCGTTGAAAATAGCACTCCCTGCCGGATTGATATTTATGGCTGAAGGGTCGCCACCTAAGGCACCAAATGCTCCGCTCATAGCCTTAAAGCGGGCGGTACCTGTCAGTTCTTCAGTGCTATAGCGCAAAGCATCAGTATAATTCTGAGCTTGAGTACCCATAGCTGCTAAAGAAAATCCTAAAAATAATATATAATTGATTTTTCTCATTTTTCTTAATATTTTTTAATCGCGATTTGAACTTCTGTATCCTCCACTGCTGCTACTGCTGCTGCTGTTAGAAGAACCACTGCTATAATTGCCGCCAGAACTACTACTATTGCTATAGTTAGAACTTCTACCAGAGTAGTTAGAGTTCGATTCGTAGGCTCTTCTAGTCTCATAGCCTGTTGGCGGATTATTGTTATATTGCTGATTTTGGTAAGAAGGTCTACCACTATAGTTGCCGTTATTATTGTAATATCCTTGGCTTTGCGAACGACTATAAGAGCCTCTACCATCTTCATAACGATTAGCGTTACTTCTGTAGTTGTCATCTCTTATAATAGCACGTCCTCTGCCGCTATAAGACCCTCCATTGCCGTACGAACGACTTGGTTCGTAATAGTAATCTCTTGGGCGGTAATCGTAATAATATCCGTAATAAGGATAGTAGCCTCCGTAAGGATAATACCCATAATAAGGGTTATACCCGTAATAAGGATTGTATCCGTAATAAGGGTAGTAATCATAGTACCCACCGTAGTACGGACGATAACCGTAGTAGCCACTATAGCCCCAATAAGGGTCGTAATAACTACCCCAGCCCCAGCCAAACGACAAGCTCCAGCGAGCTCTATTTCTGTAGTATGAGTCATAGCCGTAATTAGGGTACCAATTATTGTAGCCCCAGCTATTATATCCCCACGGACTGTTGTTGTACACATTCACATTCACTTGCGAAGGGTTGCTACCCCAGCCTCCGTAGGCAGGAGCTCCCGAAGTCGCGTTAGAACGATAGCTGTTTACATCAGTGAAATGTGTAAACGAAGTGTCAGGCACTTGGCGGTATTGCTGTGCTTTTTCACCGAAATAATCTTTGTAGCGGTTAGGTGCATACCTATTTTCTACAGGCGTATAAGCAGGTTCTTCTACTATTTCCAAATAGCTAGGTCTTTCAGGTACGGGGTCGTAATATACCCCATCAGCGTAATAATAACCACCACAAGAAAGTAGCGCAAACGATGCCACGAGTAGTAGTAACGCGTGCATCCATCTTTTGTTGATTTGTAAGTTCCTTTTCATATTGTATAAGTTTTTTATAAGTCAAACCAAACTTTCACTATAATTGTATCACAATTTTTATGCCATTTTTTTTTGAAGCTATCTTCACTATACACTGAGCGAACGATGAGCGAAGGATAAGCGAACAATGAGCGAAGGTTAAACCTAAAAGCTGCCTTCATCACTAATCATTAATCTTGTTCCAAAGAAAAGAGCCTTCTCGCCAAAAGTAGCAGCAGCCTCTTCTAAAAGTTGTGGCATTTTCTCTTCTAAAAAAGCTGACAAATTAGCAGCAGAGCCAATCTCGTGATGGATAGCATAATGCCTTTCAGTCGAATCTAATACCCTCATTATTTGTACATTGTCTACTAATGCAGAGGCGTTTACAGCAGGCAGGTAAGAGTGTGCCAACCACTGTTGCCACGCCTCAAAAACTCCTTCGTCAATGACTGCTGTCAAATTATAGATATACATATATTACTTTATTTTTTGCAAAGATAAGAAATATTTCTTAGCTTTGCACTCAAAATAAATAATTTAGACTATGGCAAGTATCCGCGATTTAAAGAAAGATATCAACTATGTTTTAGGTGATATTATTGATGCTGTGTATTTTACAGGCAAAATGCAAACAGAAGAAGGTAAGGCTCTTATAACTGAAATTGTCAATACTTTCGATAGCTTAATCGATAAAGTAGCTGATAGAACTGTTGAAAGCAGAGGCGCTCATTTAAAGCAAGTTAGAAGAGAATTTGAAGAAAGAGCAGGAGCATTTATACAAAAGCTGAACCAATTAGCTTAAAAAAATGTTCAAAAAACTTTTGCATATTTACAAAAAAAGGTGTTATCTTTGCACCCGCAAATAAGCAGAGTGCCGGTGTAGCTCAGTTGGCTAGAGCACGTGATTTGTAATCTCGGGGTCGTGGGTTCGACTCCCTCCACCGGCTCAAATAAATAAAAAAGTCCGGAAAGTTTGATACAAACTTTCCGGACTTTTTTTATTTGTCATTGGTTATTATTTTACTCCTTGCTCATTAGCCCAATTCCAGTATTTTTTAGCACTTTGAGTATGTTGTAAAAAAGTGCGCGAAAACTTGTGATAACCGTAATTCTGAGGGTCTGCCACAAAAAAGTAATAATCGTGTTGTTCAGGTTTTAGCACAGCCTCTATAGACGATAGGTCAGGCATTGCGATAAGTCCTATAGGTAAACCGTAGTTTTGATAAGTGTTATAAGGGTTTTGCAGACGAGTGTGCGTTTCAGTTACTCGTTTTATTACCATATTATAGTCGCCTGTATGGTTTTTCATCGCGAAGATAGCGGTAGGGTCAGCCTGCAATAGCATATTGATATGCAGACGATTTAGATAAACACCAGCTATACGAGGGCGTTCGTCTACCTTAGCACTTTCTTTTTGTACTATCGAAGCCAAAATACTCACTTCTATAGGGGTAAGACCTTGTGCTTCTGCTTGTGCTTTGCGTTCTTTTGTCCAATAGCGATGGTATTCTTTTAGCATACGATCGCGGAACTCCTCAGCAGTAGTATTCCAATAAAATTCATAGGTATTAGGTAAGTACATAGCAAGGGCGGTAGCCTCATTAAATCCGTTTTCTTTCAGAAAAGTAGGGTCTAAAAAGGCGCGTATTAGGGTAGTGCTATCAGGTTCTATCTGCTCAGCTATACGAGCAGCAAGGTCTTCCAATCGCTCCTGATTATTAAACTTTAGTTTTATAGGGGTATTTCTATTGCGAAGAGTACGTACGATTTCAAGGTTGCTTGCCCCTTTCTTGATGATGTATTTTCCTGCCTTTATGTGTGTTGTATAGCCGCGTTGCTTAGCTACTTGCTCAAAAGCGAGACTACTTTTTAGCAACGGACGTAGTTTGTGCAATACATCACCAAAGTCAGCTCCTGTAGGTATGTATATTACTACTTCTTTTTCATTAAAAGCGGTATTACTCGCAAATACAGCGCGATAAATAAAAAATCCTGCTATGCTTATAAGGGCTATTACTGCCAATATTATCCATTTTTTCATTGTCTATATATTTGTCTGTGTTTGTATATCCTATTTTATATTGCTGAAGAGCTGTAGCCCCATTATGGGTAACCACAAGTGTATATATCTATTGGGCTTCATATCTTTTATAGGTAGTTCTTTTTATAAAGACTTTATTTGGCGGCAAAGATACTAAAAAAACAAAAACCGAAAACTTTATACTATAAAAATATAAAATCTTCGGTTTTATAAAATATTATGAATACAAAAATTCTTATAACATACGCCTATTCCTGACGTGGTTTTTGATTATTGTTATATCCTTTAGGACGGTCATTGCGGTCGCCGCGAGGTTTTCCGTTATAAGGCTTGTCAGACTTAGGACGGTCTTCTCTTGCTGGACGGTCAGGACGGTCTTCACGTGGTGGACGAGGCAATAAAGCTTTACGTGATACTCTTGTTTTCTTGGTTTTAGGGTCAATACCGAGATATTTCACTTCTATGATATCACCTTCTTTAAGAACATCTTCTATTTTATCTACTCTGTCCCAAGATACTTCTGAGATGTGGAGTAAAGAGTCTTTACCAGGTACAAACTCTACAAAAGCCCCAAACTCTACTAGGCGTACTACTTTCACGGTGTAAGTTTCACCTTCTACAGGTTCAAATTTCACTGCATTTACAGCTTCTATAGCTTCTTGTATACCAGCTTCGTCAGTACCTAAGATTTCTACAATACCCAATTCGCCTACTTCTTCTACCACAATGGTAGTTTTAGTACGAGCTTGTAGGTCTTGAATATTCTTACCTCCTGTTCCGATAAATGCCCCGATATATTCTTTAGGCATATCCATCTTCACAATCTTAGGAGCGTGAGGCTTCACAGTAGGATTAGGTTGTGCTATAGTGTCAGTTATTTTGCCCAAAATGTGCATACGTCCCTCACGTGCTTGGTTAAGGGCTTTTTCTAGGATTTCGTATGAAAGTCCTTTTATCTTGATGTCCATTTGGCAAGCGGTGATACCATCAGCAGTACCGGTTACTTTAAAGTCCATATCGCCTAAGTGGTCTTCATCGCCCAAGATATCTGAAAGTACCGCATAACGATCACCGTCGCTGATAAGTCCCATAGCAATACCCGATACTGGTTTTACCATTTGTACCCCTGCATCCATTAGTGCCAAAGTACCTGCACAAACAGTAGCCATTGATGATGAACCATTAGATTCTAAAATTTCAGACACTACACGTACTGTATACGGGCAATCTTCTGGTATCATACGTTTAAGAGCGCGTTGTGCTAAGTTTCCGTGTCCTATCTCACGGCGAGAAGTACCACGCAAAGGGCGAGCCTCACCGGTTGAGAATGGAGGGAAATTGTAGTGTAGGTAGAAACGCTCTTCGCCTTGTTCAGAAGGTAAGTCGATAACATTAGTAAGCGATTGGGTTTCGCCACGTGTAAAGATAGATGAACCGTGTGCAGATGGCAAATAGCCTACTTCGCACCAGATAGGGCGTATTTGGGTAGTATTACGTCCGTCTAAACGAATATTTTCCTCTAAGATAAGGTTACGAACAGCCTCTTTTTCTGCATCCCCAAAATAACGAGTAATAAGAGGAGTTAGCTCTTCCAATTCCTCTTCGGTAAAAAGTGCTAAGCACTCTTCTTTCACCGCATTGAACTTTTCTCCGCGTTCTTGTTTAGTAGTATTTTCTTTAGCAATAGCATAGCATTTTTCATAAGCCAATGGGTATACTTTTGCTTTTACTTCTTCATTTTCTACTTCAGGCTCATAGGTGCGTTTTTCAGTCTTACCTACTTTTTCAGCCAAACGCAATTGCGCTTCGATATGTGGTTTGATAGCCTCGTGAGCAAATTTGATAGCTTCTGCCATATCTTTTTCGCTCACCTCGTCCATTTCACCTTCTACCATCGCTACGAAGTCTTTTGAAGCTCCCACCATAATATCAATGTCTGATGCTTCTAACTGCTCGCGACTAGGGTTTACTATGAATTTGCCATTCACGCGTCCTACACGTACTTCAGAGATAGGTCCGTCGAATGGTATATCTGATACTGCCAAACACGCTGAGGCAGCAAGACCTGCTAACGCATCAGGCATTACGTTTTCATCGTGCGAGATAAGCTGTATCATCACCTGTGTTTCAGCGTGATAATCTTTAGGGAAGAGCGGACGCAATACGCGGTCTACCAAGCGCATTGTTAAGATTTCTTGGTCGCTGGGGCGTGCTTCACGTTTGAAAAAGCCACCAGGGAAACGACCTGCTGCCGCAAACTTCTCGCGATAATCTACCGTTAGGGGTAGAAAATCGGTTTCAGGGTTTATATCTCTTGCTGATACTACTGTTGCCAATAGCATAGCATTGCCCATTTGCACCACCACAGCACCGTCAGCTTGTTTAGCTAACTTGCCAGTTTCGATAGTAATGGTACGACCATCACCTAAATCGATAATTTCTTTTTTTACTTCTGGTATCATTCAATACTTGTTAATTGATAAGTGAAAATTGTTAATTGAATAGTTGTGTTGTGTGGTTTAAAAAGGCTACCAATGAAAACATTAAGCAAAAGGAGGCACTAAGCCTCCTCTCTTTTTATTTTCTAATGTTAAGCTCTTTGATAATTGCACGATATCTTTCAATATCGGTATTCTTCAAATAGTCTAGCAAACTTCTACGCTTACCTACGAGCTTTACTAACGAACGCTCAGTGTTAAAGTCCTTGCGATTCACTTTTAAGTGCTCTGTAAGGTGATTGATTCTGAGGGTGAAAAGTGCGATTTGCCCTTCTGCTGAACCTGTGTTGGTTTCTGAACCTGCGTACTTTTTGAAAATTTCCGCTTTTACTTCTTTAGTTAAATACATTCCAATATTAATTTAATGATTATTATGTACAAATATTTTGTGGGTGCAAAAGTATTACCTTTTTTTTAGATATGCAAATTTTAGATGAAATATTATTTTGCGCCCATTGCACTAACTACTAACTAAACTCTCGTTCGTGACGTTTGCGTTCGTTCTCATCTAAGTAGATTTTGCGCAAGCGCATATTTTTAGGGGTCACCTCTACGTATTCGTCTTTTTGTATGTACTCTAACGCCTCCTCAAGTGAGAATTTGATAGGAGGTGCCAGTTTTACTTTTTCGTCAGACCCTGCCGCACGTACGTTAGTCAGTTTTTTAGTCTTAGTTACGTTTACTACGATATCGCCACTGCGCGAGTTTTCGCCTATCACTTGCCCTGTGTAGATGTCTTCACCAGGGAAGATAAAGAACTTACCGCGGTCTTGCAGCTTGTCTAAAGAGTAGGGGATAGCGGTACCTTGTTCCATAGAAATAAGCGAGCCGTTGATGCGTCCTGCTATTTCGCCTTTGAAAGGTTGAAACTCTAAGAAACGGTGGTGAATGATAGCCTCGCCAGCAGTAGCCGTAAGCAGTTGGTTGCGCAAACCGATGATACCACGCGAAGGAATCAAGAATTTGATAATCATTCGTTCTCCTTTAGGCTCCATACTTAGCATCTCGCCTTTGCGAAGCGTTACTAAGTCTACCGCTCTACCGCTTACATTTTCGGGTAGGTCTATAGTCAGTTCTTCTACAGGTTCACATTTTACTCCGTCTATCTCTTTGATGATAACTTGTGGCTGACCAATTTGTAGTTCGTACCCTTCGCGTCGCATTGTTTCTATAAGTACTGAGAGGTGTAGTACCCCACGTCCGTACACTACAAATTTGTCTGCACTATCAGTAGCCTCTACGCGTAGGGCTAAGTTTTTCTCTAATTCGCGTTCTAAACGCTCTTTGATGTGGCGTGAAGTTACAAACTTACCGTCTTTTCCAAAGAAAGGAGAGTCGTTGATAGTGAAGAGCATACTCATCGTAGGCTCGTCAATAGCAATAGTAGGTAGGGCTTCGGGGTTTTCGTAGTCGGCGATGGTATC
>ERZ1674045.327-NODE-327-length-13706-cov-2.343565_pt1 | contig 13706 bp, 9 predicted proteins | sample MGYA00581131_ERZ1674045 | MGnify/ENA primary metagenome ERZ1674045 (study PRJEB41354, sample SAMEA4873299) | human saliva metagenome | biome: human-associated habitat [ENVO:00009003]; feature: mouth environment [ENVO:08000002]; material: saliva material...
CAGGTGCTCCAGGTTTATTTATATCAACAATACCACCTAATGAATGAGCAGCAGCGCCAATCATTTCATCTGTTAATAAACTTGCTTCTGACGCCAACATTCCAAGTCCTAATCCAGGATAAATTAGAGCGTTATTAGCTTGACCTATAACGTAATCTACCCCTTTATATGAAACTGTATCAGCAGGTATACCAGTTGCTACAAAAGCCTTTCCATCTGACCATTTAATCAAATCTTCCGCTTTTGCTTCCGCTAATTTTGTAGGATTTGATAATGGGAAAATCATTGGACGATCTGTAATTTCACACATAGTTTCAACTATTTCTTTCGTAAATGTATTAGGTGCAGTAGAAGTTCCTACTAAAATTGTAGGTCTTACAGTTTTTACCACTTCTAATAAATCTGTCAACTTATCCGCATTTGGAAAATCAGAACGTTTTTTTGCAAAAGGCTTTTGTTCATTAGTCAAATCTGTCATATCATCAAATAGAAGTCCTTGCTTATCTACCATGAAGAAACGCTTATATGCTTCTTCTTCAGAAAGACCTAAATTCACCATTTCACGATGAACACGTGAAGCAATTCCCGCTCCAGCAGTTCCTCCACCAAAACATAAGTACACTTGATCAGTTAATTTTTCACCTGAAATCGCAAGTGATCCAAAAATTCCTCCAAGTGTTACAATTCCTGTACCTTGAATATCATCATTAAATGTCGGAATTTGCTTACGATATTTTTCAAGAATATTTGCTGCATTAGAACGTCCAAAATCTTCCCAGTGAAGATAAAGTTTCGGAAATAATCTTTCTGCTGTTTTTACAAATTGGTCAACAAAATCATAATAACGATCACCACTTACACGTTTATGACGGTTTCCAAGATAATTTGGATTGTTAAGAAGTTCTTCGCGATTTGTTCCTGCGTCTATTACTAAAGGTAGTACCTTTGATGGGTCAATACCAGCTGCCCCAGTATAAACCATAAGCTTTCCAACAGATATATCAACTCCGTTTGTACCCCAGTCTCCAATTCCTAGAATTTCTTCGGCGTCTGTAACTACAATAAGACGAATTTCACGATCATCTGCTGCATTTTTTAAAGTTTCTTCAATATTTTCAGGATGATTAATATCCAAATATCCTGCATATTGAGGATCAACAAATAAATCACTGTATCCGATAATAGTATCTGCAATAGTTGGATCATAAACAATTGGATTGAATTCTTCTAAGTGTTTTGAAAATAGATAATAGAAAAGAGTACGGTTAGTATTGAATATTTCCATTAAAAATAGTCTCTTTTCAATATCATTAACCTTTGTTTGTAATTGTTCATATGTCTGTGCAGCTTGTTCCTCAATAGTTTGAACATATGGTGGTAAAAGACCAATCAAACCTAGTTTTTTACGTTCTTCTAATGTAAAAGCTGTTCCTTTATTAAGAAAAGGGTTGTTTAAAATATCATGTATTGCCATGTATGCCTCCTTTTTGGTGTTATAACTAAGGTTTACAATTAATTTTGTAAACCTTAATTATAAGTATAATTTATTATGTACTATATATTTCGTTAATTTTATCAAATTCATTTTACAAAGTCAAGTAATTTTATATTTTAAATAAAAAAATAAATTCTACCTTTAAAATTTTTATATTTTTTAATTTAACGTACGGTTGAAATATTTTATAACAATAAAAAGCTAGATAGATATAAAATATTAAACAAAAATATTGTAAAAAATCATATAATTAAATTTACAACTAAAAAATTATCAAAAGAAAATAATTTTATAAGTTTATTTTAAATAGTTATGCTAGTTTGTTTTTAAAGTCAAGTTTTAAATCTCCTTCTTTTATCCAGCCACATTTTTTTAAAGGATAGTATATAATTAAATTTACTATTGCAGGTAGGATAAAGTGCATAATTAGTACTATGAAAAGTAATTTTAAAAAATTATAATCTTTCATTGTTATAAAAGTAGATATTTGACCAACTAAACCGCAAGTTCCCATTCCAGCTCCTATTGGAGAGTTTTCAAGTCCTAAAATAACTGTTGAGATTGGTGCTAAAATAATTGAGCTTAGAGTTGGTGGTATCAAAATTTTAGGATTTTTAATAATATTTGGAACTTGTAGCATACTTGTACCAAGTCCTTGTGCTACTAAACCTTGAACGCCATTTTCTTTAAATGATATAACTGCAAAACCAATCATTTGGCAACAGCATCCTATTGTAGCTGCACCTGCAGCAAGTCCAGAAAGTGATATCATCATGCAAAGTGCAGCAGATGATATTGGAAGTGTTAGGACTATTCCAACAATTGCCGATACAATCATTCCCATAATAAATGGAGCTTTGTTTGTTGCATTCACTATTATTTGTCCTAAAGAAATCATAATTTCATTTATAAAAGGTCCTATTAGATTAGAAACTAAAATTCCTACAAGGACTGTAACAACTGGTGTTATTACAATATCAATTTTTGTTTCCCCACTTATAAGCTTTGCAACTTCAACACAAATTAAAGTTGCAACAAAAACTCCCATAGGTCCTCCTAATTTATCTGCTCCAATTCCAACAACGCAAGAAGAAAATAGTATAAGACGTGGAGCTTTAAGACTGTAAGCTATTGAAACTGCTATTGCAGGACCTGTTGCATCTTTTGCTAAAGGCCATATTGTTTTTGATAAAAATTCTATATGACAAACAGAACCTATTGTATTTAAAATTGTTCCTACTAAAAGTGTTGCAAAAAGTCCAAATGCCATAGAACCAAGAGCATCGATAAAATATACTTTTGGAGAAAGCGTTATACCCTTCTTTTTTAAAAAATTTTTCATAATTTTATCCTTTCTAAATTGAATTTATAAAATTAATACTAATTAAAAAACTACTATCTTAAAAGATAAAAACATTTTAATTAATTTTAATTTTTATAGTGAATATACATAAAAATCTAAAATTTTATATTAAACTCATCGTCATAAAGTAATTTTATCATTTTTTAACAAAAAATTCAATAGTAAAAAAGTATTTTAATAAAAATAAAAACTAACCTTTTATTACAAATTGCAAGAATAAGTTAGCCAATTGAAAAAATTTCAAAAGGTGTTTTATAGTTAAATAGTTTTTTAGGATAATTATTTATCCAACCTTCAATAAATGCTACTCTTTTCTGAGTAGTATTTTTTGTTCCTTTTGGTAAAAATCTTCTTATGAGTCTGTTGTGATTTTCATTACTTCCTCTTTTTCTTTCTTTTTTCTTTTTCTTGCATAATTTAAAACACTTCTTTTTAATCCGAAAAATCCTTTATTTATCCAATAATATATCGTTGATGTTGATATTTTCTCGTCTAACTTTGTTTTTGAAATCATTTCAGGACTGTGTTTATATTTTAAATAGTGTATTACTTTATCTCTAATTATATAATCAACTTTTAATTTCCTTCCACAATTTCTTTTGTTCTTATCATAAATTATTTGAGCAAATTCTGCTTTATATACTTTTTTAAATTTTCCATAAGTTGTTCTTTGAATTACTGATCCTCTTTTTATTTCATTATTTATTGTTTGATGATTTTTACCTAGTAATCTTGCTATTTCTCTATTACTTTTTCTTTCCTTTTTCCATTTCTCTATTAATTTTCTTAAATCTATTGTTAAGTTTATGTTTTATGTTACAATTATTGTGCATCTCATTGAGGCTTATTTCTTTAGTTTTTAGCTTAACTATTATTTTACCTCTTTTAGATGTTTTTTTCTATTTGTGGCTAACTTAATTTTACAATATACTATTATTTAAATATTATTGTATAAATCTAAAAGATTACTTACGAAAATAAAAATTAGAAAGCAAAACATTTCACGTCATAGCAACTAGCAAAGCAATGCTCCTAACACGTCATCTTGAGCGAAACGTAGTGTAGTCGAAAGATCTCATACTTTTGCTTTAGCAAAAGTAAATGTATCGTAGATACATAAAAAAAGACGGTATTTCTACCGTCAAATTGATTTATTTTATTTTTCACCTAATTAATAAGTTTTGAAAACATATTCTAAAAATTCTTCCAATTTCTTTACTACTTCTTTATCTAAACTTTTAACCCATCTTTTAGGTATATTATCAAAACCAAATTTTGCTCCTGCAATACTTCCTGCTATCCCAGCAATTGTATCTGCATCTCCTCCATGATTTACAGCTCCAATTATACAATCTTCAAAAGTTTCACTTTCACTCCAATAAATGGCATTATTAAAAGTATTGATAACATATCCACTAGGTTTTAATAACTCTCTCTTTTCTAAATTTAGATTCTTTCCAAAAATATGAGCTTTTATAATTTCAGTATATTCCTTTAAAATATTTCTACAAATATCATTATTATGAGTAATATCGCCCTGAATAAAATTAAGTTCTAAAGATTTTTCTGAATTTAATAGTGCACAAGGCATAGCTCTCATAAGACTTCCATTTCCCAAAGCAGTATTATCCTCTGCAATATAATTTCCAGTCTCATCATAAAAAGCTATCGCTTTTCTACATTGATTACCAATGTCCTTAGGGTCTGTATCATACCAAACCAAAAAACTATCAGCCACATCTTTCTTAAAATTCTTAAAATTCTTAAAATTCTTAAAATCATTTTTCATAAGAACTTCCATAACACAAATTGACATCTGTGTATCATCGGTAATCTCTCCAGCAATCAAGTCAAGCCAACCACCACCTACTATATCAGTTAGCTTTCCATATTCATTTTTTATTTCATCCTCACTCATAAATTCAGTTGTAGCTCCCATGGCATCACCAATAGCAAAACCATAGAGCGAACCCTTTAACCTGTCTTTAATATTATTCATTACACACCACCATTTGCTTGTTTTAAATATATATTCTTATTTTCTATTTTAATAATACTTAAAAAGAAAACAATACCTTTAGAACGATATTTTTAATAACTATTAATAACAACTTATATAGAAATATAATAAATACTAAAAATTCTATTAAAATTAGAACTTAATGATATAAACGATAATTTAGAACAACAGATGTTTCTCATTTTTGAAGATATGATGGTTAAGGCAAAAAATAATAAAATTAACGGAAATTATACTGTTGCCAAAAATCTTGCTCAAGTTATAACAGGCAAAGAAGATGCTAACTTCTCAGTGCTAAATGGGAGATATAAGTTTTTTACTTGTTCAAATACTCCATTACGATGTAATGAATATTTCTTCAATTCATCTTCTGTACTCATAGCTGGTAATGGCGATTTTAATATTAAACACTATTCTGGTAAATTTAACGCTTATCAAAGAACATATGTTTTATCCCCTGAAAAAAAATATTATGCCTTATTATATTTATCAAGTTTATATAGAATAAATTCTTTTAAATTAAATTCATCAGGCTCTATTGTAAAATTTATAACAAAAGGAGATGTAGAAAATATTCCTGTATTTATACCTGATGATTCTATTTATCTTGAAGAACTAAATAAGTTACTTTTATTAAAAGAACAAAATTCTATTGAAAATGAAGAACTTATACAATTACGTGACTCGCTTTTACCTATTCTGATGAATGGTCAGGCTACCATTGGCGACTGATATGCTAAATTATCGTTTATCTTATTATTTATTTCAATTTTTAAATCTATATTTGATAAGAAATTCGAAACTATCCTTTGATACTCCAAATTAGGCAAATCAATTACAATATCTTTGAAAGTATTAATTGTAATTGTATCAAAAACAGAACCGTAAGATTTTCTTTTAATATTATCGACACTATTTTTTAATATATAGTATAAATAATCTGAATTTACCAAATCTTCTTTTGCTTTTAAACCATAGCAAGATTGATTATATGCCATTTTGTAAGGAATAACAGCTAACTCTCCAACTGTTCCTCGAGCAGAAATAATTATATCATTTTTATTTAATAGTTTTGTAGCACTTTTTTTAAGTCCTAATTCAGTTATTGTCTTTTCAGCAGAATAAACATACTTATTATCTCCTTTAAAATCATTAACTGATAACCATGGAATTGTTCCTCCCCAATAACTTTCATTTTGTGTAGATGGTGTTCCACCAACAAATATATCACTAATATCATAAATTGCAAATTTCATTTTGAACCTCTTTAACCTATATATTTTCTATGAGCAATTTTAACATTGCTCTGTTTGACCATTGCATACTGTAAAGTCGTATCTATTTTACTATGCCCTAACAGCTTTTGTAACTGTTCTATAGGCATACCTTTGTCGATTGCCATAGTTGCAAGTGTTCGCCTAAACTTATGTGGATGCACCTTATTGAGTCCAAGTTGCTTTCCAAGTTTTCTTAATCTTACTTCTAACCCTCCAATTTTAAGCCTATCATATGGAGCTTTGAGTGTTACAAACAAGGCAGCATTATTATCTTTTCTTTTAGACAAATAATTCTGTAAATGTATTTTCGTCCTTGCATCAAAATAAACAATTCGTTCCTTGTTTCCTTTCCCAAAAACAACACATTCTCTTTCGTTAAAATCTATATCTTCTCGATTCAACAGTACCATTTCTCCAACACGCATACCAGTTGACGCAAGCATATCAATTATTGCTAAATCTCTTAGTTCCATGCAATTATCTCGCATAATCTCCAGAGTTTCGTCAGAATAAGTTTCTTTAATATTTAATCCAGTTTTGACCTTGTGGATTCTTCTAACCGGACTTTTTAAAATATAATCCTCATCTTCTAACCATGAGAAAAAACTGGATAAAATTCGTCTTATATTATCAATAGTAGTCTTGCTTGATTTTTTGTTGGATTGATATTCTGTAAGATAACAACGTATATCATCAGTTACAATATGCTTAACATCTTTCTTAATTTTATCGAGCATTGATTGTATTGTGGAAAAATAATATTTCAAAGTTTTTTCAGAGCAACCTTCAATTTTCTTTGCCGCCAAGAAAGGTTCTACCAAGTTTTCTCCCGAAATCTCTTTGCTTCTTTCTGCAAGAGTTACATCATAATTAAAAATCGTATGTTGTAGTACCTCGTTTAGTTTTTCTGTTTGTGCATTGCTCAAATATGGCAACATTCCTTGAACAATATCTGTGATTAAATTTTGTTTCATAATCATTCTCCTTTTCTTTTTCTTAGAGAACGACTACCAACGGCAGTTCTTCCATAATAAACTCTCGCCGTTGATAAGAGGTATTTTAATATGCCTTATAATATAAACGATAATTTAGAGTTTCAGTCCCTAATAGTGGCTTGACCGTTCATCAGTATAGGGAGTAACCATTCACGCAAATGAATTAAATTTTCATTTTCTGTCAAATTTGATACGATGATTTTTAAATGTTTATTTGTTACAGACGAAAATTGGGCTGCTATCTGCTCGTTATAAGCAAACAAAACATCTTCTGCTTCAAGTGGGCTTAAGTTTTTCTGTGAAGAACCATTAGCTATTATTTCGTACTGTTTTCGGATAATATCGCTTTTAAGAAGAAAATATACAAATGAATGTAAGTCTTCATTTAAAGATTTTGTTAAAGCTACTCGTTGATTCAGAAGGCAACCAGAATCATACATTATGCCAATGCGTCCCACATTTCCTGTTAATGACATTAAAATATCATTTACTTCTAAAAAACAATAATCTGGCACATTAGATGGAACATCATTTATATAATTATCAACTTTGAGGTTGATTCCACTATCTTGAACATTTTTGATGGTAATTAACTTATGTTTTCCTTCTGACACATATAGATCAGAAGAAAATGAAAATCCTGATTTGAATTTAAGCACAGTCGACAATGGTACTACTTTCCAGTTTTCTGGGATATTTCGTTTTAATTGTTTATTCCTCACCATTTTGCCGCCTGATGAGCAGTACGGTTTTCCGTTTTCATCAGGAAAATCAAATTGTGAGAACCAATAATCGTAAAGTAGCTTTACTTGTTGCTCTAAATTATCGTTTATCTTATTATTTAATTCTATTTTTTTTGATAAACCTTCAAGAAAGTTACTAATTTTTTTCTGAAGATTATTATCAATTGGATATATTATAGGTATATCTTTTATTTCACTTAATGTTAGTAATGGTACAGTACTTCCCTTATTACTATTTTTTAATTTATCCTGTATTAAAGGACTTGATAACCAATAATATACATATAAATTATCTACTATTTTTTCGTTAATTCTTACCCTTGCTTGCTTATTTGAAATAACATATTCCGTAAATTTTGAATCATCAGGAATAATCCCTACTTGACCTATTGTTCCAGCAATCGTAAAAATTATATCTTTTCTATATGCATAGCAATTTAGTTCATCCGCTTTTTCTTTACTAATAAAAGCAAATTCATTTTCAATAAATTTTTTGTACGATAAACTCAAATTACTTCCTCTAATAACCGGTATTCCTTTACTTATAAAAAACTTACTACTTATATTAGAACCAAACGGACCTGAAATAATTGATTTTTTTTCATTTAAGCATATATTTTCTAAGGTTGTTTTTATTAGTTTACTCATACTTAACCTTTCCTAATTGTTCAATAATCTCTTTTTGAAGCTTATTTCCTTCTTCAAATAATGCCTTTAAATTCTCCTTATAGTTATTCATTTTTTCTTGAAATTCTTCTTGTGTAAGTTCCACATATTGTATTTTGACATCAAAATACTGTCCAGCTGCAAGAGAATAGTTCTTTTCTTTTATTTCATCATAAGTAACTGTAACAGAAAAATCATCAACTACTTCTCTATTTCTAAAAGTATTTACTATTTTATTTACTTCATTTGAACGCAATCTTCTTTTTTTAGAATTCCCATCATTATATTCTTCACCCAACTTTGAAGCATCGATTAAAATAACATTGTCGTTAATTTTAGAATTATCAAAAAATAATACAGATACATTTGTTCCAGTAGTAGCAAAAACATTTGATGGCATGCTAACAACACCATTAATAATATGATTATCAACAATGTACTTTAAAACTCTATTTTCAACTCCTGATTTTGCCGTTAAAAAACCAGTAGGAACAACTATCGCTCCTTTCCCATTTGTTTTAAGAGAATTTATGACATGTTGAATAAACAGAGTATAAATCGCCATGCTTTCTTTTTTCTTTGCTGGTATTTTAGGAACACCACCCCAAAACCTTGATGACATAGCATCTAAAGCAGATTTATTTTCTGAAAAGTCCATTTTAAAAGGTGGATTTGAAACTACATAATCAAATTGTCTAAGGCTCTTATCGTCATCACTTCTATGGAAAGGACTAACTAAAGTATCACCTTGTACGACCTGTTCCAAAGAAGAAACTAATCCGTTTAGAATTAAATTTAACTTTAACATTTTATTACTTCTTTGAGATATATCTTGTGCAAAAATAGAACATTTATCCTCTCCTATTTGATGGGATAATGCCATAAGAAGTGTACCTGTTCCAGCAGAAGGATCATAGCACTCAACATTATGTAAATGATTATTGTCTTCCACAAGAAGTCTCGCCATAATAGTTGCTATTGCATGTGGTGTATAATACTCTGCATATTTTCCTCCACCAGCAGTATTGTAATCTTTAATTAAATATTCAAAAATTGCAGAAAAAAAGTCATAGTGTTCATTAAATGCAGATTCAAATGAGAAATTTACAAGTTTATCTATTAGAGCACGAGCAAATGGAGCTCTCTGAGCTTTGTCTGTGACATACTCTGTTAGTTCTTCAAATAATGGTATTCTAGTTTTTTCCGTTGTTCCAGTAGAAAATATTCCGCTATTCTTATCTGCTATATCAATCATAGTTTTATCAAAAATAGAATCAAAATCTTCCTTTGATTGTTGATTCCATAAATTAGCTATCAAATGTTCAGGTTCTAATCTTGGTATGTCAGGAGAAAGTTCATCAAACAAATCAAATTTATCTTCTTCTGACATTTTTTTGTAGTCATCTTCCCACCTGCTAGAATTCCTCAACTTTTCACTAATTTTTTTTACTTCAACTCCAAATTTATCATTTAAAAATTTATACAAAAAAACTTGAGTTATTATTTTATATTCATTTCCATCATTACCAAGCCCATAGTTTTGACAAGTTGTCTTTAGACTATCTATTAATTTTATTGTATCTTCTTTAATATTCATTGTATCTCCTTAAGAATAGATATAGTTACATTGTCCAAGATATTCCTTTACTATTCTATCTTTTATAAATAACCTATCCTCTCTAATATTTTTTATATGATTTTGTTTAAAAGTTTCCATTATTTCTTTCATAACCATTTTTCCTAAATAGTCATCCTTTTCCAGTATAATATTTCTATTATAAACGTTAGTGTCTATTCTGCTTTTTATTATGTTAAGTACTTCAACAATATTTTCATCATATTCAGATGCAATAACATTTTGATTTGAATTAATTCTTTTTTCATTTTCTTCCTTTATTCTTTTATGAATTCTAGCAAATTTTTCATCGCCATTATATTTTTTAAGTATAACAGTATCCTTCCTGTTAATTTCTTTCAATTCTTTCAAAAATCTTTCCAAAGTATCTGAGTATTCTTTATATTCTTGTAGACTATCAACCTTAAATCCATATTCTTTAAATCTCAACCTAAAAGCATCTCTAAGAGATATAAATTTAGGATCTTCTTGATCAAAATTATTTGAAAAACTATTAATTACCTTCTTCCATTTTTCATTTAATTCCACTCCGCCATCTATTATTTTCAACTCTTCTTTAGACATTCTTTTAAAACTAAACTCTATTGCCTCCATAGCATTATTAATTATTTGATTTGTTTCATCTAAAGTTTTGAAAACTTCTTTTTGATTAATAATATCTATATAATGTGAAACTTCAGAAAGCATAGATGGTAACATTGAAATCTCAAGTTTTTCAAAATTTTGTTTCAAATCTTCATCTCCAAAAGTTCTAACTATATTACATAAATCTCTTGCTGAAGCAAGTACTGTTTTTAATTTTAACAGTTCTTCTTTATCTTCTATAGAAGATATTTCAATACTAAATTCTTCAACATTATCTATAGTGTAGTTAAATAATATCTGCCTAACTTCTTTCATTTTTGAAATTAGTTCTTCTGGACTTTCCAGAATTTGACTAAACGTGTCCATTGTATTTTCTTTTCCAGTTTCAAGTGGATCATTAAATCTGCTAAGTTCCTTTAAATAAGCTTCATTAGTTTCATCAAAATTCTTCTTTATATCCGCAAAGTCTATAACATATCCATAAGGATTATCTCCATATGGTCTATTAACTCTAGTTAAAGCTTGTAATAAATTATGATCTTTTAACTTTCTACCAAAATATAATCGTTTTAATCTAGAAGAATCAAATCCTGTTAGAAGCATATTAAATACTATAAGAACATCTATAGAATTATTGTTTTTAAAGTTATTTATTATATCATTTCTTGTTTCTTTATCATCACTATCATAGAGAATTAGTCCCGCTTTAAAACTTGTAGTTTTTGAAGCTTTTTTATTCAATTCATCTTGAATTTCATCAAAATATGAAAATAACTTTCTAGCTTGTTCGCTTGTCTCACAAATAACCATACCACCTAATGTTTCATCACCTTGAATTTCTCTGAAGCATTTTAGGTCTGTAATTATATATCTTAATAATTCTTTTACATATTTTTCATGTTCAACAATTATACTCTTCTTAATATCTTTTTTTTCAACCAAATGTTCGATACTATCATATATTTCAGAAAGTTTTTCTCTATAAGAAGTTTCAATATCCTCTCTAATAATTTTTAATGTATATCCATCTTGAATTGATTTATCATAATAATAAGTGTGAATATAGTTCCCAAATACTTTCCAAGACGCTCTCTCTTCTTTCAATAGAGGAGTTCCTGTTAAAGCTATCTTAATAGATTCTCTATCTGCATCAAATAAATTTGCTAAAAAACAACCTGTTGGATTATATCCTCTATGTGCTTCATCAATTATAAATATTCTTTGTAAATTAGTTGCATAATCATTCATAACAACTTTTTCTTTGTCCTCTGCAAAGCGTTGAATGTTAACAACTGTAATTTCAAATTTACCACTGTTACCTTCTAGTGACTGATTAGTCCTAAACTGAGACATTAACTCTTGTCTACTATTTGCAGTCTTTACCTCTAAACCTCTAGCTTTAAATTCAAATGTAGCTTGTTGTAACAAATCTAGTCTATCAACTATAAAATAAAATTTTGCAACTTTATTTTTTTTAGCAAAATAATCAGTCAAGACTTTTGTAAGATAATAAGATAACGCTGTTTTTCCACTTCCTTGAGTATGCCAAATTACTCCAGATTTAATTCCTTCATTAAACTTTTCTATTACTGCAAGAGTTGCAAAAAATTGCTGATATCTCATAATATGTTTTTGATCCAGTGACTCAATATTACCATCAGCTTTTCTCTCTATATTAACATATGCAATCCCATACTTGATAAGAAACAACAATCTTTCTTTGGAACACATTGAGGTAATTATCCTATTTGTTGGTGTATTTACATTTAAATTAGTTTTATACTCTGGTGTTGCATAAATAACCTGACAGTTAAAATCGGATAAAATTTTCTTTTCTATATCCTTATCTATTTCCAAATAAGGAAAATCTTTAATAAATGGAGCTATATCAACATTATATGGATTTTCTTCTCTAAAACAATTAAATTTAGCAATTTTTCTTGCTCCGGTACAATAAAATGCCCCTTGAATAGGTCTAATGCCCCCTTCTGAATCGTATTCCATATTATTGGAGAAAATCATCAGTTGAGTAATATTGATGAATCTACGAAATTTTTTATTTGGAAATCTTTTACGGTTCATTCGTTCGCTTTCTGCTTCCGTTCCACCTTTATTGCTAGGTTTTTTCACCTCAATAAACACAAGGGGAAGACCATTTACAAAAAGTGTAATGTCCGGTCTGAATTCCTCCTGTCCATTTTTATAAGGAAATTCAGCTGTATAATGAAAACTATTGTTGTTTATGTTTTCAAAGTCAATAAATTTTATTGGAGAGTTAGACGTTAATCTTTTATAAAAGCTCTTGCCTAAGTCATCATTATCTAGTTCTTGCTTTATATATCTTAAAACATCATCTACTTCATCGGCATGATTTGGATTTAGTAGTTTAAATTGATTTCTAAATACTTCTAGCAATATATTAGTTTCACCATCATATTTAGTACCTTTCATCTCTTCATTTATCTTACCATAATATTTATATCCCAATCTAGATAAATGCACTAATGCAGGCATTTGAACTCTTGTAGATTCTTTAAAATATTTGTTTTTTATATCATCCAATTTACTCACTCCCTTATAATAAAGCAAAAAAACTATTAAGTAATTTTTAAGCTTTTTTTAATAGTCATTAGGTTATATTCTATATATTATATCATAATATATTTAACACTTCTATAATCAGAAATAACATAACAATATAGAAATGTACCATTATTAATAATAAAATGGTTTTAGAAATCTAACTTCATCCTATTAAACATTTTTAATGATTCTATCGTAGTTATGATTATTGTTTCTTTGTAAAAAAATTTTCTCATATCATTTTTCTTTATTTAGAGAAGTATTCTTTTCCAAGTTGCCAAAGATATTGATCTATTTGTTTAAGAGTATATTCATTTAAACCGTAGTATTCTCGAAATTTTAA
>ERZ1674045.336-NODE-336-length-13420-cov-2.068687_pt1 | contig 13420 bp, 12 predicted proteins | sample MGYA00581131_ERZ1674045 | MGnify/ENA primary metagenome ERZ1674045 (study PRJEB41354, sample SAMEA4873299) | human saliva metagenome | biome: human-associated habitat [ENVO:00009003]; feature: mouth environment [ENVO:08000002]; material: saliva material...
GGACTTAGATTTTGGTATAATAGAATCTCTTTCAGCAATTGGATGTACTAAAATTGAACAAATTAGATATGGTATTTTACCACAAATATATTCAAAGCTAATTTCAATTGTTATTTATAGATTTGATATGAATTTAAGAGATGCTTCAGTTCTTGGGCTTGTAGGCGCTGGCGGTATTGGTGCACCATTAATATTTGCAATGAACAATTATCGTTGGAATGAAGTTGGATCAATTTTAGTTGGAATAATAGTTTTAGTTCTAATAATAGAAGTATTTTCAAATAATGTAAGAAGAAAATTGGCGAGGGGATATTAATGGCTTTTAAAATTTTATCAACAACTGATGTTCACGGAAATTTATTAGCTTATAATTTCGTGAATTCATCTGTTGCAAACAAAGGACTTTCTAGATTTTCAACTTTTTTAAAAGAAGAAAGATTAAAAGGAAAAGTAATTTATGTTGATAATGGAGATATAAACCAAGGAACACCATTGGTAACATATGCTAATGCAAATTTAAAAGAGAATTTAGTTGCAAAAGCACTTAATCATCTTAATTGTGATTTTATAAATATTGGAAATCATGATTTTAACTATGGAAATGAATTTTTATATAATTATGTTAAAGAAAACAGTGCAAAATGTATTACAAATAATGTAAAGTATAAAAATGAAAAACTAGGTAATACAAATATTGTTGAAATTGACAATAAAAAAATTGCAATAATTGGAGTTGTAACTGATTATATTGAACATTGGGAAAATCCTAATAATCTTCAAAATCTTGAAATTTTAAATGTTTTTGAGACAGTTAAAAATTCAGTTAAAAATGTTAGGAATAAAGTTGATTATGTTATTGTATTCTATCATGGTGGTTTTGAGAGAGACTTGGAAACTGGAGAACTAACTGAAAACTTAACAGGTGAAAATGTCGGATACGAAATTTGTGATAAAATTTCTGGAATAGATGTTTTGGTAACTGGACATCAACATAGAACTTTAACAGGAAAAATAAAAGATACACTTGTAATACAATGTGGTGATGGATGCTCAACTTGTATGGAGATTGTATTTGATGAGAATATATCAGTTAATCTAAAAGATATTTCAAATTTTGAAATTGATTTAGATATGGAAGAAAAGTTTAAAAAAGCTTTAAACGAAACTGAAAAATGGTTAGATATTGAAATTGGTAGTTGTAATAAAGAAATGTATATTTCAAATACTAAAGCTGCTCAATTAGAAAAGCATTCAATTACGAGTTTTATAAATAAAATTCAAAAGGAAACAATGGATGCTGATATTTCTGCTTGTTGTCTTTTTGAAGTAATGCCTGGTTTTGGTAAAAAGTTAAGATATAGAGATATTATTTTAAATTACCCTTTTCCAAATACTCTCGTTTTAAAAGAGATGAGTGGACAAAATATTTTAGATTATCTAACACAACTTTCAACATATTGGATTGTTAAAGATGATAAGATTGATATAAATCCGAAATTCTTATATCCAAAAAGAGAGATGTATAATTATGATTTACTTGATGGGATAGAATATACAATGAATATTTCAAAGAGTGGAAAAAATTTTATATCCGATGTAAAAGTTGAAGGGGAAGATATAAATATAGAAAAGAAATATAAACTTGTATTAAATAATTATAGGGCAACTGGAGGAGGTAATTTTTCACTTTTTCCACAATTAAAGACTCTTAAAGAAGATACAAGAGATATAGCTGAAGTTTTAATTGATTATGTAAAAGAAAATAATTATGTTGAAATTGAGGATAAAATTAATATAAACTTAAAAATCGTTGAATAGAAAAAAGACTATTACATCTTGTAATAGTCTTTTTTATTTATTTCATTTATTTAATTTCTAGATATACTGGACAGTGATCACTACCTAAAATGCTTTGATGAATTTGAGCATCAACAAGTCTATCATCCATATCTTTTGAAGTTAAGAAATAATCAATTCTCCAACCTGTATTTTTTTCTCTTGATTTTCCGAAATAACTCCACCAACTATATTCATTTTCTTTATCAGGATAGAAGAATCTAAAAGTATCAGTAAATCCACTATCTAAAAGAATTGACATTTTTTCTCTTTCTTGATCAGTAAATCCAGCATTTTTTCTATTTGTCTTAGGATTTTTTAGGTCAATTTCTTTATGAGCAACATTTAAGTCACCACAAACTATTACTGATTTTGTTTTATTTAATTCAAGTAAGTAATTTCTAAATACATCTTCCCAAACCATTCTGTAATCAAGTCTTAAAAGTTCTTGTTTTGAATTTGGAGTATAGCAAGTTACTAGAAAGAAATCATCATATTCTAAAGTTATAAGTCTTCCTTCATTATCATGTTCTTCAATTCCCATACCATATTTTACACTCAAAGGTTTATGTTTAGTAAAAATTGCAGTTCCACTATATCCCTTTCTTTGAGCATAATTATAGTAAGTTTCATAGCCATCAAGTTCAAGATCTAGTTGACCTTCACTCATCTTGATTTCTTGTAAACAGAAAAAATCTGCATTAATATCATTAAAATAATCTAAAAATCCTTTTTTAATACAAGCTCTAAGCCCATTTACATTCCAAGAAACAAATCTCATTTAATCACCTCATTACTAATATTTAATTATACTAATTAATTATACCATAAATTTATAAATACAAACAAATAATTTAAAATCTATTTTAATGTACTGTTGAAAAAAAATACCTTTTGATGTAAAATATAATGTAATATATATTTAGGGGGACTTTATGATAGATTATAGAAAAGTTTATGAAGAATGGTTAAATAATGACTTTTTTGATGAAAATACAAAAAAAGATTTAGTTTCTATAAAAGATGATGAAGAAGAAATTAAAGATAGATTTTATAAAGTTTTAGAATTTGGAACTGCTGGACTTCGTGGAAAGCTAGGCGCTGGAACAAATAGAATGAATAAATATATGGTTTCAAAAGCGGCTCAGGCTCTAGCAAATACAATAATTGATCATGGCAAAGAAGCTATTGAAAGAGGTGTAGCATTAAGTTATGATGTAAGATATGGTTCTAAAGAATTTGCTGAACTTACATGCTCTATAATGGCTGGAAATGGAATTAAATCATATATCTATAAAGGAATAAGACCTACTCCAATGTGTTCTTACGCTATAAGAAAATTAAATTGTATTGCTGGAGTAATGGTTACTGCAAGTCATAATCCTCAAGCATATAATGGATATAAAGCATATTGGAAAGAAGGCTCTCAAATTCTTGATGATATAGCAAATCAAATTTCTGATCATATGGAAAAAATTGAAAAATTTGAAGAAGTTAAACAAATTTCATTTGAGGAAGCATTAAAAAGTGGAATTACAAAATATATTGATGATTCAGTAGATGAAGATTATAAAAATGAAGTTTTAAATTTAACTATAAATGATAATAATATAGACAAAGATATTAAGGTTGTTTACACTCCATTAAATGGTGTTGGGAATCTACCTGTAAGAGAAGTGTTAAAGAGAAGAGGATTTAAAAATATATTTGTTGTTAAAGAACAAGAACTTCCAGATCCTGAATTTACAACTGTTGGATATCCAAATCCAGAAGTACCTAAAGCTTTTCTATATTCTGAAAAATTAGGTAAAGAAGTTGACGCTGATATTTTAATTGCAACTGATCCAGATTGTGACAGAGTTGCTCTAGAAGTAAAAGATAAAAATGTGGAGTATGTATTTTTAAATGGTAATAGAATAGGAGCGTTATTATCATATTATATTTTCTCACAAAGACATGCTCTTAATAATTTACCTGAAAATCCAGTGTTAGTTAAGTCAATTGTAACAGGAGATTTATCTAAGACTATTGCCAAAAAATATGGAATTGAAACAGTTGAAACATTAACAGGTTTTAAAAATATCTGTGGAAAGACAAATGAATATGATGTTACAAAAGAAAAAAATTATGTTTTCGGATATGAAGAAAGCATAGGTTTCTGCTATGGAACATTTGTAAGAGATAAAGACGCTGTTGGAGCTTCTATGATGGTTGTAGAAATGGCTGCATATTACAAAAAACAAGGAAAGAGTTTATTAGATGTTTTAAATGATATTTATGAAGAATTCGGATATTATAATGAAAGACAAGTTTCTCTAGAACTTGAGGGAATAGAAGGACAACAAAGAATTGGAAGAATGATGGAAGACTTTAGGGATAATCCTATTAAAGAAATAGGAGAAATTTCTTTAGAAAAAATAATAGATTTTAAAGATGGATATTTAGATTTTCCAAAACAAAATTGTCTTAAATATTATTTAAACGATGGATCTTGGTATGCTTTAAGACCATCAGGAACAGAACCTAAAATTAAATTATATATTTATACAATAGGTAAAACTGAAAAAGAAAGCATAGATAAATTAGATTTAATAGAAAAAGTATGTAGAGAAAAAATGAATAGTGTTAAATAAAGGAAAAAGGTATGTTGATTCATACCTTTTTTGTAATTTTTGCAATAAAAAAACTAACAAAAGTTAGTTTTTAATATGGTGCCGGCAGTGGGACTCGAACCCACACACCCTTGCGGATAACAGATTTTGAGTCTGTCTCGTCTGCCAGTTCCGACACGCCGGCGTATTCAATTACTCGAATAGTATAACATAAAAGTAGAAAGATTTCAATAATTATATTTTAAATTTCCGTATAAAATTTTTATAAATATTTTACCGAAATAATCAATAGACTTTACTATTTAATAAAAATTTTGTATAATAGTAAAAATTATAATTTAATAGGGTAAAAATTTTTGCAAAATTATAGGAGGTAATAATATGTCAAAATTAACAGTATTTGACCATCCAGTTATTTCACATAAGCTAGGATATTTCAATGCTTATGGCTTACGAAGTTACAAGAGATTTAAAAACTGATGAAGTAGAAATTGAAACACCATTACAAAAGACAAAGGTTAAAAGATTATCTGGTAAAAAGTTAGGAGTTGTTCCTATCTTAAGAGCTGGACTTGGAATGGTTGAGGGGATATTAAACATTCTTCCCGCTGCTAAAGTTGGACATATCGGATTATATCGTGATCCTGAAACATTACAACCAGTTGAGTATTATTGTAAATTACCTGTTGATGCTGAAGAAAGAGACTTTTTAGTTCTTGACCCAATGCTTGCAACTGGAGGTTCAGCTTCTGATGCGATTAAACTTTTAAAACAAAAAGGATGTAAAAATATAAAATTAGTTTGTATAATTGCAGCACCTGAGGGTGTTGAGGCAGTTCAAAAAAATCATCCAGATGTAGATATTTTTGTAGCTGCTCTTGATGAAAGATTAAATGAACATAGCTATATTATTCCAGGACTAGGAGATGCAGGAGATAGATTATTTGGAACTAAATAATTAATAGATTTAAAAAGTTGGACTTTTCTCCAACTTTTTTTATTCTATTATTAATATACTTTATATATTTTAATATTTGTGATATAATTATCAAAGAAGAAAATTAGAGGTGATAGAAATGTTTAAAAATAAGAGAATTTTATTAGTAGCGTTACTATTTGGAATCTTTACTTTTACCGCATGTTCAAAAAAGGAAATTAGTGAAGTATTAGAAAATGCTAAAAATGTTAATAATACTGTTAATTCATATTATTTAGTAAATGGAATTAGTAACGAAAGTACAGGAAAGTTAAAAACTCAGTTGATGAAAGCTCAGATATTTGTAGACCCTATCAGTAAAAATGTATCTAAAGGGATTGCTGAAATTGATTATAATGGACCTTCGAATGAAGCTGAAAATAGCTATATAGCTAAAATGGTAGGAGATCAAAATAGAACTCTTATTTTAACTAAAATGGTTGATGGTGTAGAAGATACTTCTGAAAAAACTAATGTTACTTATAGTATAAATCCTGATTATTTTAAATTATTAAAAGGAATTTATGCTTTTAATCAAAATGATTTTGAATTAGAAGAAAAAGATGATGAATACCGCATAAAATTTAAAGATGGTGCTAATTCATCTGATTTATATAAGTTATTAGCGACAGAATATAAATTAAAACTTGATAAAGTTACTCCAAATGAAGTTAAATTTTCTTTTGAAGCTGTTTTTATAAAAGATTCATATTATTTAAAAAGAATTCATTGGACAGCAGATTATTCTGGAACTAAAGGTCTTGTAAAAATAGAAAGTACAACATCTTATTCAGATTGGAATTCAGTAAATTTAGAAAAATAATTATTAAAATGTTACTCATTTATGAGTAACATTTTTTTGTTCAATAATTATTTTGTATATCTAAAAAAATAAAATGGGTATAATTTAATCAGGTGATAAATATGAACAATAAAAATGTATTATTTATTGGACATGGCTCACCAATGAACGCAATAGAAATCAATGAATTTAGTGAAAGTTGGAAATTTTTAAGTCAAAAAATAAAAAAACCAAAGATTATTCTTGCGATTTCTGCTCATTGGTATACTGATGGACAATTTGTAAGAACTGCAGAAATTAATGAACAAATTTATGATATGTATGTTTTCCAAGAGAACTATATGAAATTAAATACGAACCAAAAAATGATGTTGATTTTGCAAAAAGAATAATATCTGAACTTGATGTTAAAGAGGATAATTCATGGGGAATAGATCATGGAATTTGGAGTTTATTATGCAAAACTTATCCTCATGCAGATATACCTGTTGTAATGTTAAGTGTTGATAAAAATAAAAGTCCAAGAGAACAATATGAGTTCGGAAAAGAATTAAAAAAATTATTGAATGATGATATAGTAGTTGTTGCAAGCGGAAATATAGTCCATAATTTACAGTTAATAGATTATAATAAACAAGATGGATTTAACTGGGCCAATAAATTCGATAATTTTATTAAAGAAAATATTATTAATAAAAATATTGAAGCAATAGTTAATTTTAATAATAGCATTTTTGATTACAGACATTCTGTCAGAAGAATATAAGCAAGTAGAAATATTTAATGAAGGATGTTTCCTAGGATCTATTTCAATGACAAGTTATATTTTTGAAAGCTAAATAGTGTAATATTCCAATTAAAATGTATCTTAAATTTAGTAAAATGTATTGAATTATATGATATTTTATGTTATAATTTTTGGGTATGTAAATAGAAAATAATATATTTTTATATAGTCATTAGGAGGGATATGTATGAATACTAAATTAGTATCAAGAGATGAAAAGAAAGTTGTTTTTACATCAGAAATTAGTCCAGAAGCATTTGAAGCTTCAATTAATAAAGTTTATAACAAAATGAGATCAAGATTTAACATTCCAGGATTTAGAAAAGGAAAAGCTCCAAGAAAAATTATCGAATTAAACTATGGAGAAGGAATTTTCTTTGAAGATGCTGTTAATGAATTATTACCAGATTTATTTGAAGAAGCTGTTAAAGAATTAGAATTAAACAAAGATATCTGCGGAATGCCAAAGATTGACATTGAAGAATTTGATAAAAATAAGGCTATTGTTATCAAATTTGAACAAGAATTAAAACCAGTTCCAGAACTAGGTGACTATAAAAATCTAGTTGCTGATGATGTAAAATTTGAAGTAACTGATGAAATGGTTGAAGATAGAATTAATAAAGAACGTGAAAATAACGCAAGAATAGTTTCAGTAGAAGATAGACCAGTTAAAGATATGGATACTGTAAATATTGATTTTGAAGGAAGCGTTGAAGGTGTTCCTTTTGATGGCGGTAAATCAGAAAATTATGATTTAGTAGTTGGATCACATACATTCATTCCAGGATTTGAAGAACAATTACTTGGAAAAAATATTGGAGATAATGTTGATGTTAATGTTATTTTCCCTGAAGAATACCACTCAGAAGAATTAAAAGGAAAAGAAGCGCTTTTCAAAGTTAAAATAAATTCAATTAAAGAAAAACAACTTCCAGAATTAGATGATGAATTCGCAAAAGATGTTTCAGAATTTGACACATTGGAAGAATACAGAGCTGATATTAAGAAAAATTTAACTGAAGCAGCAGAAAGAAATGCATTAGTTCAAAAACAAAATAATGCGATTGATGCTCTTATAGAAAGTTCAAATGTAGAAGCTCCAGAATCTATGATAAATGAAGAAGTTGATAAAGCTTTTAGAGATTTTGCAGGTAGAATTAGACAATACAATATGGATTTAGATAATTATTTCAAAATGTTAAATACTACAGAAGAAGCAGTTAGAGAACAATTAAGACCAGAAGCTACTAAAAGAGCTAATGCTGAACTTGTTATTGACGCTTTTGCAAAATTAGAAAATATTGAAGTATCTGAAGAAGAAATTGATAAAGAAATTGATGAATTCGGAAAGAATATGAAAGTAAAAGATTTTGAAGGATTCAAGAAGGAATTAAAATCAGGAGAAGGTCTAGAAGGTATTACTGCAAGTTTAATTAGAAGAAAAGCGGTTGATCGTTTGGTAAGTCTTGTTAAATTCCAAGAACCTAAAAAAGAAACTGTTGAAGAATAATTAGTTAAAATATAGCTTGCGTTTTGTTAAGCTATATTTTTTATTAGGAGGTAGTTATGGCACTTATACCTATGGTAGTTGAACAAACTAATAGAGGAGAAAGGTCTTATGATATTTATTCAAGACTTTTAAAAGAAAGAATTATATTTTTAAGTGGAGAAGTGAATGATCAAATGGCAGATTTGATTGTTGCACAACTTTTATTTTTAGAATCAGAAGATCCTAAAAAAGATATTCAAATATATATAAATAGTCCAGGTGGTTCTGTTAGCGCGGGACTTGCAATATATGATACAATTCAATACATTAAACCTGATGTAAGTACAATTTGTATCGGACGCGCTGCAAGTATGGGGGCATTTTTATTAACGTCTGGAGCAAAGGGAAAAAGATTCGCTTTACCAAATGCTGATATTATGATTCACCAACCATTAGGAGGAGCTCAAGGACAAGCTGAAGATATTAAAATTCAAGCTGAAAAGATACTTCAAGTAAGAGCAACTTTAAATGAGATATTAGCAAAAAGAACAGGACAACCACTTAAAAAGATTGAAAAAGATACAGATAGAGATTTCTATATGACTGCTTATGAAGCAAAAGAATATGGAATTATTGATGAAGTAATTGAAAGTTAAGGAGTTAATTTTGGAAAAAAAGATTACAAGATGTTCTTTTTGTGGGAAAGAAGTTGAAGAAGTAGATCAAATTGTAAGCGGGATTAATGCAAATATTTGCAATGAGTGTGTTGAGATTTGTCATTCTATGCTTGAATATCAAGAAAGAACAAAGAAAAGAGAAAGCTTAGAAAAATTACCAACTCCTATAGAAATAAAAAATATTTTAGATGAATATATTATTCAACAAGATAATGCTAAGAAAGCATTAAGTGTTGCTGTATACAATCACTATAAGAGAATTAATAGAGATGTAGAAAGTGAAGTTGAAATTCAAAAGTCTAATATTTTACTTGTTGGACCTACAGGAAGTGGTAAAACTCTTTTAGCTCAAACTCTTGCAAAAGTTTTAGATGTACCTTTTGCAATAGCAGATGCTACTACTTTAACAGAAGCGGGTTATGTTGGTGAAGATGTTGAGAATATAATTTTAAAATTAGTTCAAGCAGCTGACTATGATATAGAAAGAGCTGAAAAAGGAATAATATATATTGACGAAATTGATAAAATTACAAGAAAGAGTGAAAATCCTTCAATAACTAGAGATGTTAGTGGAGAGGGTGTTCAACAGTCTCTTTTAAAAATAATAGAAGGTACAGTTGCTAATGTTCCTCCTAAGGGAGGAAGAAAACATCCTGATCAACAATATATTCAAGTTGATACAACTAATATTTTATTTATTGTTGGAGGAGCATTCCAAGGTATAGATTCGATTTTAAAAGCCAGACTCGAAAAAAAATCAATGGGATTTGGCGCAGATGTTAAAACAGATAAACTTGATGATTTTTCTGAAATAATTAAGAATTTAAGACCGGAAGATTTACTAAAATATGGATTAATACCTGAATTTGTAGGTAGAATACCAATGATAGTAACTTTGGAAAGTTTAAATGAAGATTCTTTAATTAGAATTTTGGAAGAACCTAAAAATGCATTAATTAAACAATATAAAGAACTTTTATCTATGGATAATATTGAATTAGAGTTTGAAAAAGATGCAATAAAAGAAATAGCTAAAATAGCTCTTGAAAGAAAAACTGGGGCTAGAGGTTTACGTGCTGTTATTGAAAGTGCTCTCTTAGATACAATGTTTACATTACCTTCAGAGAAAGATGTAGAAAAATGTATTGTTACAAGAGATGTTGTTTTAGGTAAAGCAAATCCTGTTTTAATATATAAAGAAAGTAAAAAATAAAGGAAAAATATTTATGAGCAATATAAAGTTTAATATTGAAGAAAAATTAAATAGACCAGTAATAGCTCTTAGAGGGCTTTGGATTTATCCATACTCAGTTGTTCATTTTGATGCTGGTAGAAAAAAGTCTATAGATGCAATAGAGTCTGCGTTAAATAAAGATTCAATTTTAGTTGCTTTTACACAAAAAGATATTAGGACAGAAGATCCTAAGTCTGAAGATTTATATGAAATGGGAACTGTTGTTATCGTTAAACAAATTTTAAAAATGAATAATGGAATTACAAGAGTTTTAGCTGAAGGTATATGTAGATGTAAAGCAAAGAAGATATACGATGATGGGAAATTTTTAACAGCAGATGTTCAAGAATTCTATTATGATGAAGTTTCTGAAGAAGTTGATTCAGAATTATCAACTTTAAGAAATATGGTAGAAGTAGCATTTCAAGAATATACTGCAAAGAAAAGACATTTAGATGTTGATACTGAAGTTAGTGTTCAAAATTCTACAAATATGGACAAGTTTACAAATAATGTAGCTAGTTATATTATGAGATTAACAGATGATGAACATTACGAAAACTTTAAGATTTTTGATATGAGAGAAAGACTTGAAAAGTTGTATGAAACTTTACAAAACTCTATTGAATTATCGTTTCTTGAAGAGAGTTTGTCTAGAAAAGTGTCTTCAAGATTAAATAAAAATCAAAGAGAATATTATTTAAGAGAACAACTTAATATAATAAAAGAAGAACTTGGAGATGGTGAGGACCTTAGCTCTGAATTGGATGAGTATGCAAATACTATAATGAGTTTTGGATTTGATGAGAACATTGAAGAAATATTATTTAAAGAAATTAGAAAACTTTCTGAAATTCCATCAGGTTCTCCTGAGGGGAATGTAATAATAGTTTCACTACCATGGAAAAAATCAAAAAAAGAAAAATTAGATGTAGCATATACTAGAAAAGTATTAGACAAAGAACATTTTGGACTTAAAGATGTTAAAGACAGAATTGTTGAGTCAATAGCTTTAAGAAAGATATCAAATAATCAAAAGGGTTCAATTATATGTTTAGTAGGGCCTCCAGGAGTAGGTAAAACGTCAATTGCTAGATCAATAGCTAAGTCCTTAAATAGAGAATTTGTTTCTATGCGTCTAGGAGGACTTCATGATGAAAGTGAAATAAGAGGACATAGAAGAACATATGTAGGAGCAATGCCTGGAAAGATATTAACTCTTTTAGAACAATGTAAGGTTAATAATCCTGTAATGTTACTTGATGAGATAGATAAAGTTTCTAATGATTTTAGAGGGGATCCTTCTAGTGCGCTACTAGAGGTTTTAGATCCTGAACAAAATAATAAATTTACAGATAATTATATAAATATTCCATTTGATCTTTCAAAGGTTATGTTTATAACAACTGCAAATACAACTTCTACAATTCCATCACCTTTACTTGATAGAATGGAAGTTATTCCGGTTTCTAGCTATACTTATGATGAAAAAGAAAAAATAGCTATTAATCATTTAATTCCAAAGGAATTTAAAACTTTTTCTATTAATAAAAAAATGCTAGATATAAAACCAGAAGCGGTTAGAGATATAATTAGATATTATACTAGAGAATCTGGTGTTAGAAATTTAGAAAGAATGATAGAAAAAATTATAAGAAAAGCAGCTGTCATTTTGGTTTCTAAGGATAGTAAAAAAGTAACTGTTAATTCAAAAAATCTAGTTGATTTCTTAGGAAAAAGGAGATTTCATGATGATGTTCTTGAAAAAGAAGATAGAGTTGGATTGGTAAATGGTTTAGCATGGACAGAAGTCGGAGGAGAACTTTTAACAATTGAAACTGATATTGTTAATGGTACTGGAAAAATTCAACTAACCGGACAACTTGGTGATGTTATGAAAGAATCTGCTATGACTGCAATTTCTTTTGTTAGAAGTAAGGCTGAGAAATTTAAAATTGATGAAAATTTCTATAAGGAAAAAGATATTCATATCCATGTTCCAGAAGGAGCTGTTCCTAAAGATGGTCCTTCAGCAGGAATAACAATGACAACAGCTATAGTTAGTGCTCTAACAAATAGGAAAGTAAACAGACAGTTTGCAATGACAGGCGAAGTTACTTTAAGAGGTAGAGTTTTAGCTATAGGAGGTCTTAAGGAAAAAATACTTGCAGCTAATAGGTATGGAATAAAAAATATAATAATTCCAAAAGAAAACGAAGTAGATATTGATGAAATTCCTGAAGAAATTAGAGAAACATTGAATATATATACTGTTTCAGATGTTTGTGAAGTATTAGATTTAGTTTTAGAAAAAGAGGTGTAAAGTGAAAATAATCTCAAGTGAATTAGAGCAAATTGCTGCGATTGTTTCACAGTATCCTAATTCGGATTTAAAGGAAGTTGCCTTTGCTGGTAGAAGTAATGTGGGTAAGTCAAGTTTTATAAATGCTTTTATAAATAGAAAAAATCTTGCAAGAACCAGTTCTAAACCGGGAAAAACAAGAACTGTAAATTTCTATAAAATAAATGATTCATTTAGATTAGTAGATTTACCGGGATATGGATATGCACAAGTTTCAAAAAGTGAAAAAGAAAAATGGGGAGTTATTATAGAAACCTATCTTTCAAATAGAGAAAATTTGTGTGAAGTTATACTTGTAGTTGATATTAGGCATGCCCCGAGTAAAGAAGATGTGCTTATGTATAATTGGCTTTTAGAATATGGTTTTACAGGATATGTTATTGCTACAAAAGCTGACAAAATATCTAAAGGTCAATGGAATAAACATATAAAAATAATAAAGGATACACTTAATATAAAAGATGGTAGTTTGGTTTTACCATTTAGTTCGGATTCTAAAGTTAATTTGGAAATGATTCATCAAAAAATAGAAGAAATTTTAATGGAAGAATAAAATTAAGGATAGAGATTGCCCAATAGTCTCTATCCTTTTTTACAACTAATGTTTGTTTTAAGAAAAAAACAATAAATTATATTTAATAG
>ERZ1674045.337-NODE-337-length-13416-cov-3.004266_pt1 | contig 13416 bp, 10 predicted proteins | sample MGYA00581131_ERZ1674045 | MGnify/ENA primary metagenome ERZ1674045 (study PRJEB41354, sample SAMEA4873299) | human saliva metagenome | biome: human-associated habitat [ENVO:00009003]; feature: mouth environment [ENVO:08000002]; material: saliva material...
TATAAACATTAAAGACACACAATTGTGAGAAAATAGTTACCTTTGCAAGGTATTTGAAAAAACGCTTCGTATGGAAAAGAAATATAAAATAGCAGTTGCTGGAACAGGATATGTGGGTTTGAGTATTGCAACACTATTGAGCCAACATCATAATGTGATAGCTGTCGATGTTGTGAAAGAAAAGGTAGACCTTATTAATAATAAGAAATCGCCAATTCAAGACGACTACATTGAGAAATATTTGGAAGAAAAAGAATTGCAACTTACAGCTACTTTAGATGGCGAAGCTGCTTATAGCGATGCTGAATTTGTGGTAATTGCAACACCTACTAATTACGACCCAGTGCGGAACTACTTCGATACGACTCACGTTGAAGAGGTTATTAAACAAGTAGTACGTGTAAATTCGAATGCTATTATTATAATAAAATCAACCATTCCTGTGGGCTATACCGAGAGCGTACGACAAAAGTTTAACTGTGAAAACATTCTTTTTGCACCCGAGTTTCTACGCGAAAGCAAAGCATTGTACGATAATTTATACCCTAGTCGCATTATTGTTGCACGACCAGAAGGCAACGAACGATTAGATAAAGCAGCTCACAAGTTTGCCGAACTCTTAAAGGAGGGGGCTATAAAAGAGAATATCCCAACACTTTTCATGGGATTGACTGAGGCTGAAGCAGTAAAACTATTTGCTAATACATACCTTGCATTGCGCGTAAGCTATTTCAATGAACTCGATACATACGCAGAAGTAAAAGGTTTAAACACATCTCACATTATACAAGGTGTATGTCTGGACCCTCGCATTGGTTCGTTCTACAACAATCCATCGTTTGGCTATGGTGGTTATTGCTTGCCAAAAGACACGAAGCAGCTCCTGGCTAACTACTCTGATGTACCCGAAAACCTAATTCAAGCCATAGTAGAAAGCAACCGGACACGTAAAGATTTCATTGCAGACCAAGTGCTAAAGAAGGCGGGATATTACGATTATAACGAACAAGGGAACTATAATCCTACAGTAGAAAAAGAATGTGTGATAGGAGTTTACCGATTAACGATGAAATCGAATAGCGATAACTTCCGTCAAAGTTCTATTCAAGGAGTTATGAAGCGCATAAAGGCGAAAGGTGCTAAGGTGTTGATTTACGAACCAACACTCGAGAACGGCACAACTTTCTTTGGTAGTTTGGTTGTAAACGACTTACAGAAATTTAAGACAGAATGTGATGAAATTATTGCTAACCGCTACGATAGTGCATTGGACGATGTAAGAGAAAAGGTTTATACACGAGATATTTTCCAATGCGATTAATGCAATAAATGAATTTATAATTCTCATCTAAATAAATCTCTTTCAAGTATTATAATATAGCTACATAACGGTTGTAGTTTTTTGTGATATCTAATTTGCAACTGATAGATATCTGAGACGAACGTTATAGATATCTGAAACGAACATAACAGATATCTGAGAAAAAAGTAGCTATATATAGTTGGTTTTTCTATACATCTGAGATGTTCTATTTAGTTTGTACGTAAACTGTAGACACTGTTTATAATTTCTCCATTTATTCTCTACTGAACTCAAAATAAGCTATATACAAGGCAAATGCTCCTGCCTTGTATAGTTTGTTTATTGCTTATTTTCAGTAACAAAAATACTACTAGGTGTTCGTTGTAAAGTAAATCACTCTTCTTACCCTTCTTGCAATAAAATAAAGGTTACTTAGGTTCTAATGATCGATAGTAGTTAAACAAAAACACAATGGCCAATGTAAAAGAAACAATAAATCTGCAAGAAAAGCGATAGTTCTACCTTTCTTTGTCTATTCCATGCAAATGTAGTAACTTTGCAACCGGTTATCAGAATGATAGCTAAGGGGTGCTTGTTCGTTTGAACTTGCTGAGAATAAACCCATGAACCTGATACGGGTAATTCCGTCGTAGGGAAACTCCCCTTATATTCTATTATATCAACTACATAATATGAAAAAGCAATTGATGGTTGTTGCATTAACTTGTGCAGTGAGTGTGCAAGCTCAAAGGACTGACACATTGAAAAGTCAGGAACTTCAAGAGGTTATAGTTGCTGGAGTTAGAGCACGAAAGAATGCTCCATTTGCTGTGGCTAATATTAAAAAGGCAGAGTTGTCGAACTTCTCTGTAACAGGACGTGAGCTTCCTTTTTTGTTTGCCCATACTCCTGGTGTGTTTGCTTGGGGCGAGAACGGTCTTGGAACGGGTACGGCTGCAATGCGCATTCGTGGTGCTGGTGGCAGTCGTATCAACATAACTCTTGATGGGATTTCGCTTAATTCACCTGAAGACCAAACAGTTTTCTGGGCAAATATGAACTCTTATGGTGCACTAATGAACAGCGTACAAATTCAACGTGGTATCGGAACATCTACTAATGGTGATGGGGCGTTCGGTGGCTCTATCTCTTTGGCAACAGCTACACCAAACCATCAACCTACTGTAGAAGTGAGTGGGTCGTTTGGAACATACAATACATATAATGCAGGTGTAAACTTCTCAACTGGTTTATTGGGCAATCATTTTATCTTCGATGGTGCTTACCACGAAACAGCCACAGATGGATATCTCCATGGTACGGCAGGAAGGTCGGGCTCTTACTATGGTGGGCTGACATACGTGAGCGATAACTTTCAGATAAGGTATAAAAACATCGGTAATTTTGAGAAGACAGGACAAGCGTGGAGTGGGGTAGTAGCTGGAAACGACGATGCTACGCTAATGAGTAAAGATATTAAAACCTACAAAGACCTGTACAAACGTGGATTAGGCCGTTTTAATCCACTCTACGAGAAGTTGGTATTTGACGGCAATAGTAGGACATTCTCTACCGATGCAAATGGAAACTACCAAACGCAACGTTACAAAATGGACGATGGAAGCTATTGGAAGAAGACCACTGATAACTTCTATCAGAACCACAATATACTCTCGGCAGTATGGAAAAGCAATGTTGCTTGGTCGCATAATATAACTTTACATTATACTTATGGATACGGATATTACAGTGAGTTTCGTCCAAACTATAAGTTTAGTAAGTTCGGGCTTATAGCAACCGATGTAAATGGGAAAAATATTAAGCGTAGCGACTTTGTGAGAAAGAAGGGATTAACACAGCATACTTACGGCATTCTTTACAATGTAAATTACAAAAACGATTGCTGGGATATACTCGGTGGTATTAACTTACAGCAATTTCGTGGTAACCACTTCGGCTATCTTACATACATATCTAATAAAGGTCAGGTTCAGAACTTTAACGGATTGAAGTATTACGACTCTGATGGAGACAAGAACGACTATAGTGTTTTTGCGAAAGCAACTTACTATTTGCACACCTACTGGAGTTTGTTTGCCGACATACAGTATCGTTATGTGAACTACAAAGCCAATGGCAAGAACGATAAGTTCTACGAATTGGCAAATGGTAGTTATACTAATCAGATTTTAAATATTAACGAAAACTATAACTTTGTGAACCCTAAGGCTGGTATCAGTTATAATAATGGAGGGCACAAGGCTTATTTCTCTATAGCGTATGCAAGTCGTGAACCAGAACGCAACAACTTTACAGACAACGGGAAGTATCCTGCACCTAATGCAGAACACCTATTCGATGTAGAAATAGGTTATCAATACGCAGTAAATAAATGGAATGTGGGAGCGAACTTATACTATATGGGCTATAAAGATCAGTTTGTTCAGACAGGCGAACAAAGCGATATTGGCGAGAATCTTACAACAAACGTAAAAGATTCCTATCGTATGGGAGCCGAATTATCAGCAGGCTGGAACGCTACTTCGTGGCTTACATTAGAGGGAAACGCTGCTCTGAGCATTAATAAAATTAAGAATTTCGATGAGTTTGTAGATAATTGGGACAATAAAAAGATGCCATTGAAAGTGCATTACGACAACTCTACTCTCGCTTTTTCACCTTCGACTATTCTCAATGGCTTTATGAACTTCCATTATAAAGGTGCACAATTTGTTTGGCATACAAACTATGTGAGCCGTCAGTACTTGGATAACTCCGAAAACATAGACCGTTCACTCCCTGCTTTTTCACAAACGGATATAAATCTCAATTATGTTCTGAAAACCAGTAAACAGCATTGTGGGCTAAGGGAGATTGTTTTCGGACTTAATTTCAACAATATTTTCAATAACCATTATGCTGCAAGTGGTTGGGTTTACAGTGCTGTGAGTGAAAAGAATAAATACACAAACGACAACCGTTATTATCAGATAGGTTTTATGCCAATGGCTGGATTCACAATGATGGGTAACATTACACTGAAGTTCTAAAAACTAAACTACCTCTCTTTGTTATCGTGAGAGCGAAGAGAGGTAGAATATATATAAAAAAGAGCTAAATGCTAAACAATATTATTCAATACTTTCAAGATGCTAGTACCTATCAAGTATTAGACTTAGTTGGTACTATTATCGGATTAATTTATATCTACCAAGAGTACAAGGCTAGCATTTGGCTTTGGCTTACGAGTGTACTCATGCCTATTGTTTATAGCTTTGTTTATTACGAAGCAAAATTATATGCAGACTTCGGTATGCAGCTTTATTACATTGTTGTTTCTATATATGGCTACCTTTATTGGCGGTTTGGTAAGAAGAAGAAAGACAACGAAACAATTCCTATAACACGTTTTCCAAAACAGAAAATTATACCTGTAATAGTGGCTTTTATAGCTTTGTGGAGTTCTGTTTATTATATTTTAATTACTTTTACAAACTCTACTGTCCCTGTATTAGATAGCTTTGGTAATGCCTTAAGTATAATCGGACTATGGGCATTGGCTAAAAAATACATAGAGCAATGGTGGGTCTGGTTTGTAGCAGATATAGAATTGTCGGCTCTCTATTTTTATAAAGGCATACCATTTACTGGTGGACTCTATGCATTTTATACGCTTATAGCTATTGCTGGGTATTTTAAATGGAAACGAATGATGCGAGAAGAGAAATATACGAATTAGAGAATAAAAGCAATGAGAGAACTAAAGAATGAATACGATGTAGTGATACTTGCGGCAGGCGATTTCCCTACAAACGAAACTGCAATACATATTCTGCGCACTGCAAAACATCTGATTGCATGCGATGGAGCTGTAGAAGAAGTTTTAAGAATGGGAATTGAACCAGAAGTTATTGTAGGTGATGGCGATTCTGTTTCGACAGCTACAAAGGTGAAATATCAATCCATATTTCATACAATAGTAGAACAGGAAGACAACGATTTAACAAAGGCTACAAAGTATGCCTTGCAATATTTCGCTTTAAAAGGGCAGCCAACATTTTGTTTTTTGGGTACAACAGGCAAACGAGAAGACCACACATTAGGAAACATAGCATTACTTCTACATTATTATAAATGCCTAAACATTGTGCCAACAATGGTTACCAACTATGGTTGGTTTACTGTTTCGCAAGGTAAAACAACATTTGCTTCTTTTCCACACCAACAGGTAAGTGTTTTTCAGATAGGTGGCAAATGCTTAGAAAGCGAAGGATTGAAGTGGGAATTATATCCCTTTAGCGAGTTATGGCAAGGAACATTAAACGAAGCTATTGAATATTCGTTCACCATTAATAGCGATTCAACTTATTTGGTTTATCAAACGCATAAACCAAAAGAATATGGATTAGAATAAGTAAGAGGTGGCTTAAAGTTTCAGTTTAAATGAGTTCTCAATGGTTGAGAGTTCAGCTGTGAAGCCTTTATCTACTTGTAGACGCTTCTCTATTTGAGAACAACTGTGAAGTACTGTGCTGTGGTCGCGCCCTCCAACAAGTTTTCCTATACGACTTGCTGGCATTTTTGTATGTTTTTGTGCTAAGTACATACTTACCTGACGAGCCAATACTATATCTTGTTTACGTGAGCGAGAGTTTACAGCAGTGGTAGTTACGTTGAAGTGTGAGCAAACCTTATCTATTATTTCATCTATGGTTAAAGGTTCGTCGTCTATTTTTACCGAACGTTTAATTACTCTTTCTGCTAAGCGCATATCTATATTGCTGTTGTAAACAACACTATAAGCCAATAGAGAATTGATGACTCCTTCTAAATCGCGTACACTTCCATTGGCTGTTTGAGCTATAAACTGCACAACATCGTCTGGTATATTCAATCCATCGCGCTTAATCTTACTATTCAATATATCTATACAGAGCTGTACGTTAGGCTTCTCAAGCTCTGCAATAAGTCCACAAGCAAAACGTGTTAATAAACGTTCGTTCATACCTTTAAGCTCTACTGGTGGTCGGTCAGAAGCTAAAATAATACGCTTTCCATTCTTAAACAAGTGGTTAAAGATATGGAAGAAGGTATCTTGTGTCTTGGTTGCAGTTATCCATTCTTGAATATCATCAACAATTAAAACGTCTATTGTTTGATAGAAGTTAATGAAATCGTTGGTAGTATTATTCAAAACAGAGTTCGTATATTGCACCTGAAATAAGCGGGCAGATATATATAAAACACGTTTTTGTGGATAAAGCTGACAAGCCTATAGAGCGTGGCAACTTATTGCTATCGCCTTCAATATAATTTGAGAACGACTTGTGCAAATCTAATTGTGGATCTATGTCTTGTAGAACTGCATCTAATGGCGTTGGACTTTGATTTGCGCGATTGGTTGGTAGCTGTGTTTCAACATTATCAACAGTGTCCGATTGAATATCTTGCGTTAAGTTGTGAGTCTTATCGGTAACTATTCTATATTTTAGATGAATGCCTTTACCAAAGACACGGGTAAGCACTTTGCTCAACAAGTTCACATAGTTCTCTTCCAAATACTCGTATACGAATGGACTTGGGACTTGTACCAAAAGAATACTTGTGGTAGCGTCGAATGTCTCGAAAGTAATTGGTTTGAACCATGTTGTATACTGCTGCTCTGTTACATTCTCTTTAATAAGCTGCAGACACTGCTCCCAGAGTGCTTTGGGTTGAACTTTCATGCTTTAATATATATCTAAAGGGTTTCCTTATTAGTAAATAAATCAAATCATTCTCCTTAATACAAAGGCAATGCAAAGTTAGCAAAAAAAAGATGAATAGGAAATTAATACGTAGACTAAAATATAATACAGAAATGCTATAAAGTGTTGTTCGTTTGGTGCTTATAAGATTATTACTATATAAGGTTTAAATATTAGTTTTGCATATATCTAATGTTGTATGTTCCAGATAGTTATATTGCCTTATAAGCAATATGTGTATAAAACATGAAACATAACCCTTTTGTGGTAAAAAAGTCTGATTGTCAATTAACTTACAACAGATGTTTAAAGTGTGGAACTTTAATATTTGTATTTAGACTTATTTTAAATAACAAGTATATTAACATATAAATAATATCTTACATCGTTGCGTACCATTGTTGCGCAGCACATCTATCCGCTTTTTGTTAACTACATCTAATAATTTCTACACTTATATAACGAGTTTCAGAACATTATATTGTTACATTATATAGAGATTTAAAGGCTGTAGTTTTTTGTGATATCTAATTTGATATTGATAGATATCTGAGACGAACGTGACAGATATCTGAAACGAACGCGACAGATATCTGTGACGAGCGTGATAGATATCTGAAGCAAGAACCTCAAAAATCTGTCTGTCCTATTTTGTTTGTGTGTAGCTAGTAAGCATAGCTTATAGGCTCACACTTATTTCCTACTGAACTTCCATTCATAAAACGTAATGATGGTTTAACTTAAAGTGCAAGAGGACTTTAACTTAAAGTACACGAAGACTTTAACCTAAAGTATAAGAATACTTTAACTTAAAGTATAGTGGGGTGATTACAAAGAATACGGTAGCCTTATTTATAGTGAATAAAAAAAAGAACTTCAACCTTACGATGCAGTTACTTTATAAATTGTATATTGCAATCGCAGTGTTGAAGTTCTTGCGGTTTATTTATAGGGGGACTATTCTTTCGTTGTTTTTTGTTTTTTCTTTTCCGAATAAATAGCCACACAAATGGCAAGTAGAAGAACTATAAGAGCAGCATAAGCTATAGTTTCGGTTGTGCTAATGCTTGTTGGGTGGAAGTCGAGCACTACCTCGTGCTTACCAGCTTTCACGTTTAAGGCACGCAGAATGTAATTCACCCGACCGAGTTCGGCAGGTTGCCCGTCTATGGTAGCAGTCCAACCAGGGTAATAAACCTCTGAGAATACAACCACTCCGCCCTTTGTTGAGCTCACAGTGTAGGTCATATTGTTAGGTTCGTATTTGGTTAGTACGACCCTTGCTGTAGAATCGTTAGTTTGTGTTTGTCCGAGTATAGGCTCAAACTTCTTGTCGGCTACAGCTTCGTGGCTTACATCTATCTTGCCTACTCCTGCATATTCTGCATTAGCATCAGCCACGTATGTAAGTTTGTCTACGAACCAACCATTACCTTGTGCATACGGATTTTGTATTGAAGTAGTAGCATTGCCTTGTAATGGAACTATAAAATATTTGGCGTTGAGCATATTCAGTATGGGGAATAGCTTTCTGCCATCTACTTCCGACATAACTCCACCCTTATTAGCTATGGCTTGCATAGCAGTTTGCATCTCAGGAGCAATGTATTTATCAATCATTTCTTGATAGCGACGAAGCTTGGCTGGGTGATATCCGCCAATGCTCTTATGGAAGTACGATGTGTTGTTTTCGTTGAAGGCACCCGATGCGAAGTTTAGCACCCGGTACGATAAAGATTTATCTTTCAGTATTTGCAAATCAGTAGCAGTAGCCTGTTGTGGTGTATCGCGTTCGCTCTTAGGCACAAACATCTCGTCGTTTAAATAGCGTTTATCCACTTGCCAAAGGTCTATTAAGCAGAGAGCAGATATTCCAACAATAAGGTAGATTGCTTTAATTTTCTGTGCCTTAAATAGTAAAAGCATAGCAACACCAATTATTATAATAACGATTGAACGCCAAGCATCGGCACTTACCATAGCACCACGCATAGTAGCAATGCTCGAAAGCATCATATTCTGAACATCAGGAGTCATTCCTTGAATGCCGGCAAGCATCTGACGCTCTTGATCTGATACGAAAGGTCCCATCATACTTGGCATTAACGCTATTGCGAGAGCTACACCTGCTGTAAGTGCAAGACTAGCATAAACATACTTCATATTCTTTGTTAGCACTGTAGGTTCGTCTACAATGCGCTTTAAAGCAAGTGCCGCAAGCAACGGAATGGTAAACTCTGCTATAACTAATATGCTGGCAACAGTACGGAATTTAGCGTACATTGGTACATAATCGAGGAAGAAATTGGTAAAGCCCATAAAGTTGTGTCCCCACGAAAGCAATATAGACAGTGCAGTAGCTGCCAGCAATGCCCACTTTATTGGTGTCTTAACAATGAACAAACCCAACACAAAGAGAAAAAGAACAAAGGCCCCCACATAAACAGGACCGCTCGTACCGGGCTGCGTTCCAAAGTATTGTGGTATAGCCTCGTATAGTTGTGGCAACATATTTTCAACCTCTGGGTTAGCCTTTGCCATAGCCGTTGCATTCTGACTTAATGGAACACTTGCACCGCCTTTAGCATCGGGCACAAGCAAAGTTAGTGTTTCGTCTATTCCATAGCTCCATTGCGTAATGTAGTCGCGGTCGAGACCTGAACTTGTTTGATTAGCACTATTCGCTTTTGTCAGTTCGCTCTTGCCACGCATACTTTCCTTCTGATATTCCCAAGTGTGGTAAAGGTTCGAAATATTGATGGCTATACCTATCAATGCTGCTGCTATGAGAATGCCCGAAGCTTTAAAGAAATGTTGTAAACGCTTTTCGCGAATAGCTTGTACAAGGTAGGCTATTACCATAAACAGAACAATGAAAAGGTAGTAGTAGGTCATTTGCACATGATTAGCCTTAATTTCAAAGGCTGTAAACACTGCAGTAACAATGAACCCCCAAAGATATTTACCTCTATAAGCCAGCACAACACCACCTATCATAGGTGGTAAGTACGCCAATGCCATTACCTTCCAAAGGTGTCCTGCAGCAATAATGATAAGGAAATAGGAAGAGAATGCCCAGATGATACTTCCTAATGCAGCCAACGACTGACGGAAGTTGAACGCACGAAGCAGAATGTAGAAACCTAAAAGATAGGCAAAAATGAACCAAACATAGTCTGGCAACCATAGATGATATGCCGACATTACTGCAGAAAGTCCATCGGTAGAATTATACGACGGAGAGATTTGATAGGTTGGCATACCACTAAAAACAGAGTTAGTCCAACGTGTAACCTCACCAGTGCGTTGTTCATACTGTGTAAGTTCCTGTCCTAAGCCTACACTTGCTTGTGAATCGTGGCGGAAAAGAATCTTGCCTTGCGATACAGGCACAAAGAAGTAAGCAAAAGAGATTACTGCAAAGATGACGATAACTATCGCATCGGGCAGACATTTCTTTAAAGTATTCATATCTTATTTGTATTTAAATTCGTTACAATGCGTGCAAAGATACAAAAAACTCATTACTTACGATTGGCTGTATTAACTTTTTCGTACCTTTGCAGTATGAAAATAGGAATTATAGTGGCTATGGACAAAGAGTTTATACAGCTCAAGTCTATTCTCGAACATACAGAAACCGAATATCGTAACCACAAAGAGTTTGTGATTGGTGTGGTTGGCAACAAAGATATAGTGTTGCAAAAGTGTGGCATAGGCAAGGTAAACTCTGCCGTTGGTGCTGTAGAAATGATAAACAACTATAAGCCCGACCTTATAGTTTCGAGTGGTTGTGCAGGCGGAGCTGACACTACACTGAATGTTATGGACGTGGTTGTGGCTACAGAATGTGTTTATCACGATGTTTCGTGTGGTAGCGAAGCGGCTAAAGGTCAGATTATGGGAATGCCTGCACGCTACACATCGCCCACAGAGTTGGTAGAGAAAGCACTTTCGCTGAACTGTGTTACAGGCGAGAATAGTTTTACAGTGAGGGCTGGATTAACTGTTAGTGGCGACTATTTTGTTACTACCAAAGATAAGATGCTATCTATAATGAACGATTTCCCAGAAGCAACAGCAGTAGATATGGAGAGTTGCTCTATTGCGCAAGTGTGCTATATATATAATGTGCCTTTTGTTTCGTTCCGTGTTATCAGCGACATTCCATTGAAAGATACCGATGCTAGTATGTATTACGACTTCTGGAGCCAGATTGCCGAAGGTAGTTTCGAGGTTACAAAGCATTTTATCAATACTCTTTAAATACAGAATTTATTATGGAAAAGATACCTTCTTTCACCATAGATCACAACCGTTTGTTGCGTGGTATATATGTTAGCCGACAGGATTTTGTAGGCAACGAAGTAGTAACCACCTTTGATATACGTATGAAAGAGCCTAACCGAGAACCTGCTTTGCACATCGGTGCACTCCATACCATAGAACATTTGGCAGCTACCTACTTAAGAAACGATGCTGAATGGAAAGACCGTGTGGTGTATTGGGGACCAATGGGCTGTCTTACGGGCAACTATTTGATACTGAAAGGCGACCTGAAGTCGGCAGAGATAGTAGACCTTATGCGCCGCACCTTCGAGTTTGTAGCTTCGTTCGAGGGCGAAATACCAGGCGCAGCCCCCAAAGATTGCGGCAACTATCTGCTTCACGACCTGCCGATGGCGCGCTGGGAAAGTCGCAAATTCGTAGACGAAGTATTAAACAATATTACTGAAAACAATCTACAATATCCGCTTAGAGAAGAATAACTGTTTAAACAGAACATCTAAAAACCTATTTTATTCTGTTTAAAACATAACGAGAGAACCTTTGCATACATAGTACTGTGTTACATATATTTCTTCAGATGATAACTTTATTAGAGTTACTCTCTTTATTGATGCTTTACACAGTCTGTATCAATATGGGTGTGCATTATTTTTAATTAATAACATAAATCAAAATGAAATTGAAAGTACTATTTACCTTCTTAGCCGTTGCAATTATGACAATGGCTACATTGCCTTTAAAGGCACAGCAAAAAGAAGCTTACGTTGTGGTAAGCAATAACGGAACAATGATTACGTTCTATTACGACTTGCAGAAAGCAAACAGGGAAGGAACGGTTTGCCAAATAGAAGGAACTTCGCCTGCGTGGATAGGTACACTAACGAAACCAAATACACAAATTGTTACGGCAGAGTTCGACAAATCGTTCCAAGAATACCGCCCGAAGAGAACTTGGCGCTGGTTTTTTAATTGTAGTGCGCTGAAAGAGATTAAAGGTATGGAGAACCTTAACACATCAGAAACTACCGAAATGGTTGGAATGTTCTCTGGCTGCAAAGCCTTAACATCGCTCAATTTGTCAAAGTTCGATACGAGTATGGCAGATAACATTAATAATATGTTTATGGAATGTGAAGCCCTTACATCGCTCGATTTGTCGAACTTCAATACCGAAAAAGTAACGAGTATGTCGTACCTTTTCGCTGGTTGTAAAGCATTAGAATCGCTCAACCTTTCAAGTTTCAATACAAAAAATGTTAGAACTATGGGCGATATGTTTGCAGGCTGTGCTAATATGACTAAAATAGATGTGACTTTTCTTAACACCGAGAGTGTGAGCGATATGAAAGGAATGTTCTCTGGCTGTTCTAAACTAACATCTATAGACCTTTCTAAGTTCAACACAGAACGAGTTTCGCGTATGAATGCAATGTTTAAAGGTTGCAAAAGTTTAACAGCTATCGACCTTTCTACATTCAAAACAACATACGTTAGAAATATGGACGAAATGTTTTTCGATTGCCAAAACTTAACAACACTCGACCTAACTAAATTCGATACACGCAAAACAACATCGTTCGATGATATGTTCGGACAGTGTAAAGAGCTTAATACCATCTACTGTAACGACAAATGGAATTGTCTCGACCCTAACAACAAAATGTTTGATGGGTGCGAAAAGCTGAAAGGTGCTGTGGCTTACAACAAGAATAGTACTGGAGGAGTAATGGCGAATCCTGAAACAGGATACTTTACACGAAAGACTTCTGATGGAATTGCAAGCCAAACCACATCGCACATTGCTACTATTAAGGCAATATATTCTGCTAGTGGACAAAAGCTTAACGAACTACAACGTGGCTTGAATATTGTTCGTATGAGCGATGGAACAATGCGCAAAGTGTTGAAATAAACACTACTGTTTATTTACTTCACGCAACAATAGAAAATAAAAATTAAATGCGGCATTAAACTGTAACATCATTGTATGAACCAAATATAATGATGTTGTGGTTTAATGACTGATTGGTGTTTATTCGATAACATAGTGTAGCATAGCCACATTGCTTTATGCAG
>ERZ1674045.339-NODE-339-length-13392-cov-2.753543_pt1 | contig 13392 bp, 8 predicted proteins | sample MGYA00581131_ERZ1674045 | MGnify/ENA primary metagenome ERZ1674045 (study PRJEB41354, sample SAMEA4873299) | human saliva metagenome | biome: human-associated habitat [ENVO:00009003]; feature: mouth environment [ENVO:08000002]; material: saliva material...
GTCCCACCTGTCCCACCTGTCCCACTCGTCCCACTCGTCCCACCTGTCCCAGCCTTCCCAGCCTTCCTCGTTCGTCATTTCATTTGTTTTTATCCCCTAAAAAATCAGCATTTTTTTCTTTTACACCTTCCCTTTACTTCTGATATAGGAAGAATACACTCACAGCGAAGGATTAGCGAAGGATTAGCGAAAGATTAGCGAAGTATAAATATCCAATCATCGTCCTAAAAGCAGAAAAACATCCTACTCCCAACCTACCAATCCCTAACCGAAAATTTTATCTTTTATTACTTGCCAATTGATATTTATTTACTACCTTTGCATATAATTTCTTCAAAACAGAAGACAAACAAAATAAAAAATATGAGCAAAAATGTATCTGACCAATTGGTCGAAATGTTAGTACAAGCGGGCGTAAAACGCGTATACGCCATAACAGGCGACAGCCTAAACCCCGTAAATGACGCTATTCGCCGCGATGGGCGTTTAGAATGGATACACGTACGCCACGAAGAATCAGCGGCTTACGCGGCTTCTATGGACGCCGAACTCAACGGCATCGGTTGCTGTATGGGTAGTTCAGGGCCCGGACACGTACACCTTATCAACGGCCTCTACGACGCTAACCGCGCTGGCAACCCTGTGATTGCCATTGCCAGCACCTGCGCCACCCATAAATTCGGTACCCACTGGTTTCAAGAAACCAATCCTTTCTTGCTTTTCCAAGACTGTAGCAAATACGTATACGTAGCCAACACCCCTAAGCAGTTCACTACGATGATGCAACGCGCCATTCAAACCGCTATCAACGAGAAAGGCGTGGCGGTATTGGGGCTCCCTGGTGATGTAGCAGGGGCTGACCTTGAAGAGGTGCCTACGGCTACCCAAACGTTCTTGGCTAAACCGGTAGTTCGCCCCTCTGACGAAGAGCTCGACAAACTTGCCGCTGTGCTTAACGATAGCAAAAACAAGAAAATTGCCCTCTACTGCGGTCACGGTTGTCAGCACGCGGTGAAAGAAGTAGAACAACTTGCCGAAACCCTCAAAGCGCCTATAGTAGCCTCTTTCCGCGGCAAAATATTCTTCGACCGCCCCGACAGTCCTTATATTGCAGGTATGAACGGCCTACTTGGGCACAGTTCAGGCTATGACGCTTGTGCTAAAGCCGATGTACTGGTAATGTTGGGCACCGACTTCCCTTACGCTGAGTTCCTGCCTAAGAAAAGCACTATCATACAAATAGACGAACGCCCCGATATTATCGGTCGCCGTGCCAAAGTAGATTACGGCTTCGCAGGCGATATAAAAGACAGCATCACTGCCCTTTTGCCTAAGCTAAGCGCACGCACCGACGACGGATTCTTAAAAGATATTCACAAAGAATATTTAGATCTTGAAAAATCATTAGACGATTACACCCAAAAGAAAACCGAAGAGAAACAAATAGACCCTGAATACGCGGCTAAGCTTTTGGATAAATACGCTGCCAACGATGCTATTTTCACCGTTGATACGGGTATGAATGTGGTATGGGCGGCACGCTTTATCAAAGGTACAGGCAAGCGCTACCTAACCGGTTCGTTCAACCACGGTTCTATGGCAAACGCCTTACCAATGGCTATCGGGGCTGCTGCCTCGGCTAAAGGCAGACAAGTGGTAGCGATGTGTGGCGACGGTGGTCTCTCTATGCTCTTAGGCGACTTGGCTACCCTAATGCAGTATCAGTATCCGGTGAAAATATTCGTGTTTAACAACCGTTCGCTTGCAATGGTGAAGTTAGAGATGGAAGTATCGGGCTACCTCGATTGGCAAACCAATATGATAAACCCTCCTTTCGACAAACTTGCCGAGCTGATGAACATCAAAGGCTATGAAGTGACCAAAACCGAAGACCTTGAGGCTACTGTAAAAGCGGCTTTTGAGCACGATGGTCCTACTTTGGTGAACATTTACACCAATCGCGATACCTTAGCGATGCCTCCGCACATCACTTTTGAACAGATGAAAGGCTTTGCCACCAACATCATCAAGAAAATAGGTCAAGGTGATTTTGCTGAAGCTAAAGACAGTATTGCTAATAGTATGAAGCACATCAAAGACATTTTTTAATCCAGCTGATTAAAACATAAAAAAATCGAACAGTTTATAGCTGTTCGATTTTTTTATGAATAGCCTGCACCTTTGTATATTGAATTGAAATACAAATTTAACTTTTGTTTAACTGTAAGTTTGGAAAATAAGCTGTACTTTTGTGGCAGTATTAATTCAAAAAATAAATCAATATGAAAAAAAGCATTTTTTTAGCAGCTTCTTTAGCTGTTTTAGCTTTTGCAAGTTGTAGTAAAAGCGATGACAATGACCATAAAAACGATGTGCCTGCCGACCATTATCAGTTGAATAGTGATGGACTTACTTTAGTGAAATGGACAAACAGCAGCACTACTACTCTTGATATGCAAGCTGACAGCAAGCTGCAAAGAGTAAACACTATAGGATTTGAAGCCTTCAAAGGTTCAAATCTTACCTCTATTGTATTCCCTAATAGCTTAAAAGAAATAGGTGAAGGTGCTTTTGCAGGCACAAAACTTACAGGAGGTGTAAAATTTAACACTGCCTCTAATGTAGTTTTTGGCAAAGGAGCTTTCAATTTCTCAGATATAGTATCTGTACAATTGCCTTATACTACCGAAATTTCTAGCAGTATGTTTTCTCACTGCTACCATCTAAAAGAAGTAACTTTTGGAAAAGTAGGGGTTATAAGTAATGGTGCCTTTCACTCTTGCCACGCTCTTACACAGATAGACTTAAGAGGCTCGGGAGTTAGGCAAATAGGCGAAGCCGCTTTTGCTAGCTGTACAGCTCTTACTAAAGTATTCTTACCTGCTTCTGTAGAAAAGATTGATGGCCTTGTTTTCGGATACTGCAAATCATTGCAAAGCATTACGATTGATGCGCTCAACCCTCCTATTTTAGGTGATGATATCTTCTTTGGCTTGAGTGCAGACCAAATCCCTAACATCTATGTGCCTGCTATATCAGTAAATGATTATAAAAGAGACGCTAAATGGAGTACTTACGCTGCTAAAATACACCCTAAACCATAAACGGGTAGTCCTCAAAAAGTTTAAAACATAAAAAAAAATCGAACAGTTTATAGCTGTTCGATTTTTTTATATACTGCCATTAGCTGCTGATATACGGCTTCGTCAGTAAAATGTTGCGCGTGGGCATAGCCTTTCTCAATCATCTCTTCGCGCAAAACACGGTCGCTACTAATGCGCACTATCGCCTCGCGTATCTCATCGGCTGCTTTGTCTAAACGGATATAACACGAATGCGCGCCTCCGGCTTCAGCAAAACAACTACCCTCTGAAGTAATAACCGGTACTCGTGAGAAAAGCGCCTCGATAATAGGGATACCAAAGCCCTCGAATACCGAAGGGTAACAAAAGACCTCAGCTTGCTGGTAAATCATCGCTAGCTCTTGCATCGATACCCCTTTGAGGGCTAAGACGCGGTCGGATAGGTTATGCGCTTTGCAATACTCCTCTATCTGCTGATAATAAGCGGTTTGCGCTCCTACTAACACCAGCGACAAGTCCGGCAGCGGGGCTATAGCTTTTACTATTTCGAGGGCATTCTTGCGAGGCTCTATCGCTCCTACATTCAGCACAAAGCGCTCCGGCAAATGGTACTTAGCGCGTACTGCGGCTTTTTCGGCTTCGGTGTACGTCTGCTTAAACGCTTGATGACAGCCCTGATACACTACTGTTATCTTGCTCTCAGGTACTTTCAGATAGTGGATAATATCGCGCTTGGTCTGCTCGCTAATAGCAATAATATGCTGCGAATGCTGGGCTGCGTAGAAGAATTTGCGGTAATGTATCTTCCTATCAAAATAGGAATACAACTGAGGATAACGCATAAAAATAAGGTCGTGAATAGTAACCACTGTAGGCACGTGCTTGTAGATATTGCGGGGTATCTCGCCTGAAAGTCCGTGATAAATATCAATAGGCAGCTGCCTAGCTATATCAGTTATTTTTACGCTACGCCACAGGCTTTTGAGCTTTTTCCAGAAGAAAGATTGTGGGGTAATCTCGGTAGTTTGGGCATCGAGAGTAAGGCGCTGCATTTTGGCAGGTTTGGGGTTAAAAAGGAAGAGCCTGCCTACTTTATGTTCTTGTAGAATACGGATAAGGTCTCGGCTGTAATTGCCGAGACCACGTGTGTTATGAAAAGCGCGTTTGGCATCAAAAGCTATGTTCATTAGTAGGCTCGTTCTTTATTTCCTTCGTAGAAATTGATAAAGGCTCTGTTTACCACTCTATTGCCTCCATCGGTAGGATAGTCGCCAGTGAAATACCAGTCGCCGAGGTTTTCAGGGCAGGCTTTGTGAAGATTCTCAACAGTTTGGAAAATCACGACTACTTCTGAAGCGAAGTCTTTAGGCAATAGCAAGTCGCGTATCTTATCTGAAATCTCCTCATCAGTGAAAGGAGCATACACCTCTTTCACATAATTGACTACCTTATCATCGGTCAAATCTACCTGAGTGAGGCTCTTCTTATAAACGTCCTCAATAATATGATAGGTATTGCGCTCTTTATGAAGTGCTAATGCTGCCTGAAAAGCCACCAAGTCTTCCAAACGCGCCATATCAATACCATAGCAGTCAGGGTAACGTATCTGTGGTGCTGAAGATACTATCACTATCTTTTTAGGCTCTAACCTACCCAAAATACTAAGGATACTCTTCTTGAGGGTTGTGCCTCGCACAATACTATCGTCTATAATCACTAAAGTATCGCCTTTTTGCAGCGCCCCATAAGTAATATCATACACGTGTGCTACCAAATCATCACGACTGCTGTCTTCGGTAATAAAAGTACGCAGTTTCACATCTTTGATAGCTACTTTCTCTGTACGAACTTTCTGCGAGAGTATAGTAGCATAGTCAGAAGGATTAGCTTGTGCTAACTGTTGTATTTTCTGTAAATTTAGTTGATTTTCGGCTTCTTCTATGAGTCCGAGATAAGCCGTTTCAGCGGTGTTGGGTATGTATGCAAAAACAGTATCTTTCAGGTTATTATCAATAGCTTGGGCTATACGCGGATAAAGCAATTTGCCCAATGTCTTGCGCTCGCGGTAAATATCTTGGTCGCTGCCTCGCGAGAAGTAAATGCGTTCAAACGAACAAGCTTTGCGCACGGTAGGAGTAAGAATTTCTTTGAGGGTTACTTCGCCATTCTTCTTGATAATAATAGCGTTACCAGGAGGTAATTCTTGTACCGCTTCGTATTTTACATTGAAAACCGTTTGTATAGCAGGGCGTTCAGAGGCCACCACTACTATTTCGTCATCTTGATAATAAAAAGCAGGACGTATACCAGCAGGGTCGCGTAGCACAAAAGCATCACCGTGACCAAACATACCTTCCATAGCATATCCACCGTCCCAATACTTAGCCGCACGCTTCAGTATACGCTCTATATCAAGGCGTTCAGCTATAAAAGGTGAGGCTTGCTGCTTGCTGAAGCCTTCTTCTTTCAGACTTCGGTAGAGTTCTTCCACCTCATCGTCTAAGAAGTGCCCCACTCCTTCCATTACTATTACGGTATCTGTTTTGTCTTTAGGATGTTGCCCCAAGCGCACGAGGTTCTGAAAGAGTTCGTGAGCATTGGTCATATTGAAGTTGCCCGCCATTATCAGGTTGCGGTATATCCAATTATTTTCTCTGAGGAAAGGGTGTACGCTCTCAATACTATTCTTACCAAAAGTACCGTAGCGCACGTGCCCCATAATGACTTCGCCTATATAGGGGAGTTCTCTTTTCTGTTGGGCTACATCATCTTTGAGAGAGGGGTTGGCTTTAAAACCTTTGTTGATTCGCTCATTTATTTGCGAAAAAATATCTTGTACAGGCTGTTGTGCATTCGAGCGTATTCGGCTGATGTAGCGTTCACCTGGCGCCATATCGAGCTTGATACTCGCCAAACCGGCACCGTCTTGTCCGCGGTTGTGCTGTTTCTCTAACATTAGGTACATCTTGTTGATTCCGTAGAAAGCAGAACCATATTTTTCCTTGTAAAACTCAAGGGGTTTAAGTAGGCGGATTAGCGCAATACCGCACTCGTGTTTTATTGTATCGCTCATTATTAAAATTGATATACTACTTCTAATTTATGTCCCGCAAGGGTGCGTTTGGCTTTTTCTAAATCTTCAGTAAAGCCTAAAATATAGCCCCCTCCTCCTGAACCACAGAGTTTTAAGAAATAATCACCTGTGTCGATGCCTTGCTTCCAAAGGGTATGAAACTCTTTAGGTATCATAGGTTTGAAGTGATTTAGCACAATACTTGATAGGCTTTTAATATTGCCAAACAACGATTTGAAGCGTCCTTTCAGAAAATCATCTATACAAGCATCAGTATATTTGATAAACTCTTCTTTGAGCATCTTTTGAAAGGCTTCATTCTTCATATTTTCCATAAAAATATGCACCATTGGCGCGGTTTCGCCTATGATGCCACTATCTAATAGAAATACAGCTCCTTTGCCGTCAGGAGTTTGGGTAGGAATGCCCGTAGGCTCAATGTTATCGTAAGAATTGATGAGAATAGGCAGACTCAAATAACTATTCAGTGGGTCTAAGCCTGAAGAAGTGCCGTGAAAAAAAGACTCCATACGCCCAAAGATAGCTTTTAGTTGGAGGAGCTTTTCGCGAGTAAGGTCATCAATAGCACTAATAGGGTCGATAGCGTATTCGCTGTAGATAGCAGCCACCAAAGCACCGCTACTACCAACCCCATACCCCTGTGGAATACTACTATCAAAGTACATTCCGTCTGCAATATCGGTATTGAGTTTTTCGATATTGAAGCGCACTATAGGGTTTGCCTCATTAGTTAGAGTTTGGAGGTGAGAGGCAAAGGCTTTGAGTGCTTCATTAGACTTGCGGGCATCTTCTCTCTTCTGCCCGTTTGGATCGCACTCCGCTTCTACCTCAGCAAGGGTCTTCAGCGTACCCTTATAAAAGTTATAGGGAATAGCTAACCCTTTAGAGTTCTTGATAATACCGTATTCTCCGAAAAGAAGAATTTTAGAATAGAAAAGTTTCATTTTTTAAAAATCACTTTGCAAAAGTACATATTTTTTGTCAATCACAAATATTTTTCTTCTGAAAAATTAAAAATACTCTATTTTTCGTTCTACGTAAAGGATAGGAACGCCCTGTTCATATGTAATCATTTTCACCCAATTACCCTGCTTATCATCCGTATATTTGTATTCACAGAGATAATTGGTTGAAAACGTTAAATGATACGTCAAACGCCTATCTGAACCAAACTTATTTAAAAACCCATTTTTTTCACTCTCATTTATCAAAAGATATTCCTCTTTCAGCTGGTTGTTTTGGTCATAAGTATATTTAGAATGCCATATAAAGTCGTCTATTTTCTGCGAAATTGCTTTAATGAGCTCTCCTTCTGCTCCATATTCATAAAGTCCTCGCCATATAAGTTGGTCGAATTGGTAAAGTTCTTTATTTACAAGTCTTTTATTGTTATAAATGTATATTTCCTTATACAAAGGCAAGTCTTCTACTTTCTTAAAATTTCTTTGGATAAGCTCACCATCAACATTATAAGTATAAGTGTAGATTGTTTCATATTTTGTTTTTAGGTCAAGTACTTCCTTCTCTAATTGCCCTTTGGTATTATAGATAAGCGTATCCTTTGTCTCTAAAAAGTTGTGTACAAACGTCGATTTATCAATAAGACGATTCTTTTTGTCGTAAGTATATACTATTTTCTTAGGTGACACAGTATTATAGAGCCATTTTTCAGTTATAAAACCATTTTTATCAAAGGTAATAGCCGAAGGGATAATATTTACTAAAAAATGTATGAAGAAAGCTTTTACCCCCATTCGTTCCATTTCGCTGTACTGTTTAATTTTTTCAGGAGGATAAATCCCTTGAGAGAAAGGGGTACCTTTGATAAAATCGTTATCTTTTGCCTCAGCAAAATAAATAGAAGTTTTCACCGATTTTACCTTGCCTTTTAAGCCTATTTTAGCCCAGTCATTGCTAGCTGTTTCGCCTTGCGCATAGCTACCTATACACCAGCCCAACAGTAGCAAACAAATGATTTTAGTTATTTTTTCCATAAGATATAAATTTAAACAGCATTTAAACAGAGGCAAATATACAAAAAACATTTACAAACCAAAACACCCCCCCTCATATAAACACTATTAATCTCATCAAAAATATCATATCTCTTTTCTTACTTTCACATCCTTTATAAAGATTTTTTGATTGCAACTCTGAATCTCATTCTTTAATCTTTCAGCATTTATCATATCATTATTAGAGAAGTAATATAAAGTCCAAGTAGCCTTATGGTTGATAGATTCAGATATTTTCTTAAAATAAGGGTAATCTATTTCATTATATGAGTGGCCAATTACAATTATCTCATCTATATCGGAAAGACTATGAAAATAATTTAAGTGTGTATTTATAATTTTGTCAGTATGTTTGCACATATTGTCATAGAACTTACAAATGGCTATTTCTGCATACTTCTCGTGTCCAAAATCTATAAACTCATCCATTTCGTCATCTATAATTAAATGGGTATTATCATATCCATACAAAGCCTTTTTTACATTAAATTTTTTAATATCCTTTCCGTGACCAAAAATTAATCTTTTTCCCACTTTATTATGTATGTGCATAATATTTTCAGAAGGAATCTTATAAACCGACTCAAGTACTTCAGTGTAGTTAAAGGTAAAGAAATGAGCAGTTCTGTCTATCTCATACTTCTTCATTACAGAATTCAGTTCTAACGATTCTATCCACTCCTCAAAACTTGATTGGATCTTGTCTAACAACACATCACATTTGTGTTCTATTTCAAATGCTGCATCATGCCAATCAGTACTTCGGAAATCATCAGAAGTGAAATTAGGGGCATTTTTATTTATAATCTCTACTAAAGAATCATAACAGATATTTTCTTCCAACTCCCGTTCAAAGTCTGACCATAAATCTGAACCTTTATCAACATCATAATATTGCTCCATTTTTTCTAATACATCACATCTTTTTTTTTCAAGATATGTGTAGAAGTCAGAATATCTAGATGGAATTCCATGAGCTATGTCAAATCCATTTCCTATAATATATAATTTCATAAATAAATGCGTTTTTTTTAATTGTTTCATCAAAAGGCTCTCTATTTCTTCCTAACAAGCTAAAGAAATATTATTTTACATTTAACAAGAGGGCTTTGATTTTGAGTCATTATTACCATGAGTATAAACCCTGATGTAAAGTTTCTATGATAGGTTGAGATGTTTGCTTTTTACTCCAATAATTCTCTGCATATTCAATAGCTTCATTAAATGTAATATCACATGAAACATCTGTAACCCAATTCATATCAAAATCCTCTGTTTTTCCTGATAATAATTTGATTTCACATATAGAATACCGATTATCTCGATAATTTTTAAAGAAATCCGAAGCATCTTTTTTGTTATTGAAAAGAAAAACTGATCTTAATCGTGAAGGTAGGTTTGAATATTGATTTTCTCTAACATATTCCCAAATATATTCCCACAGCACATTTCCGTTATTGATATCAAAATATAATTCTGTAGCATTTATTATCTTGATGTAATTTTCGGAAAATTCGATTAAATCATCCAATTTAATATACTTTATTGGATCGTTTACAAAAAGTTCAATAAGAGGACACGACTCTTTTCCATTATCTATAAATTGTCGAACAATATGAAGGAAGTATGGTATATTTTGGGCTAAACACATCGCTCCTTTTAGTTGCATTCCTGTGCTTTTAGAAAGATTACATACAGCTTCACTATGAGGAAACATAGCAATTGCTTGTTTTCTAAACTCAGATAGTTGATATTCTGAGTTAAGTTGAGCGTTTGAAGGCTCTTCACTTTGGTTTAATACTCTATAATACTTCATAATAATTGTTTTTACAAAAACAGGGTAAATTATAATGCAAATCCAGTATTGGTTTGTAGTGATGATAATTCACTTAGCCAAAGGTGCGGCTCGCACCTTTGGCTAAGTGTATCATTAGCTTATGATTTTGCAACTACGATTCTTGTTGTTACTTCGTCGAAGGCTATTTCTTCACCCTCTGGCAGACTCTCTACAAAAGTGATGCTATCAGTAAGGGTTTCGTTCTTGATATAGGCTTCGTTGGCAATAACGGCTGCTTGTAGGGCAGGTTGCACTTGAAGGCGTATTTGTATACGGTCGGTGATGTCGTAATCATTGTCCTTACGGATATTCTGAATGCGGTTCACCAACTCACGAGCGATACCTTCTTGGCGCAATTCGGGGGTGATGTGAATATCTAAGGCTACCAACAGACTGCCAGCAGTGGCTACCAACCAGCCTTCTATATCCTGAGTACTGATTTCTACATCGTCCAAACTCAAAATAACCGTTTTGTCGGGCAGTTGCAAGTTGTACGTTTGTGCTTTTTCAAACTGTGCTATCTCTTCTTGTCCAAAGGCTTGTACCGCTGTGGCAATAGCTTTCATATCCTTGCCAAACTTAGGTCCTAAGGTCTTGAAGTTCGGTTTGATTTGTTTCACCAATATACCTGAGGCATCTTCCAAGAGTTCTATTTCCTTTACATTCACCTCGTGCTTGATGAGGCTTGCTACCGCTTCTATTTCGGTACGTTCGGTGTCGTTAGCTATCGGTATCATTATCTTTTGCAATGGCTGACGCACCTTGATGCTTTCTTTCTTACGCAAGGATAGTACTAAGGAAGAGATAGTCTGCGCTTTCTGCATCTTGCTTTCCAACGATTTATCAATATAGCTTTCGTTAGCTACAGGGAAATCGGTGAGGTGTACACTCTCTTTGTTTTCTTTGCCGGTAACGCTCACCAAGTCTTTATACAATCTATCGGCATAGAAAGGTGCTACTGGCGCCATCAGTTTGGCAATGGTTATGAGGCAAGTGTAAAGCGTTTGGTAAGCAGCTATCTTATCGGCTTCGTATTCACCTTTCCAGAAACGGCGGCGTGATAAGCGTACATACCAGTTACTGAGATTTTCTTGTACAAAATCAGAGATAGCACGGGTAGCGCGGGTAGGCTCATAATCGGCATAGAGGGCATCTACTTCTTTGATGAGGGTATTGAGTTCTGAAAGTATCCAGCGGTCTATTTCAGGGCGTTCAGCCAGTGGTATATCGGCTTCAGCATAAGTAAAACTGTCGGTATTGGCATAGAGCGCAAAGAATGAATAAGTGTTGTAGAGCGTACCGAAGAACTTACGGCGCACTTCGGCTACCCCTTCCAAGTCGAATTTGAGGTTATCCCAAGGGTTTGCGTTAGAAATCATATACCAGCGAGTGGCATCGGCACCATACTCGGCTATGGTAGTGAAAGGGTCTACCGCATTGCCCAAACGTTTCGACATCTTTTGTCCGTTCTTGTCGAGTACCAAACCATTAGACACTACGTTTTTGTACGCCACACTGTTGAATACCGAAGTAGCAATGGCGTGAAGTGTATAGAACCAACCGCGTGTTTGGTCTACCCCCTCCGCAATAAAGTCGGCTGGGTAAGCGGTATGATTTTCTATATAGTCTTTGTTTTCAAAAGGATAGTGCCATTGTGCATACGGCATAGACCCTGAGTCGAACCATACGTCGATAAGGTCGGTTTCGCGGTGCATTGGCTTGCCTGATGGCGATACGAGCACTATGCTATCTACGATATTTTTGTGTAAATCTACCTTGTCGTAATTGCTTTCGGAGTTATCGCCCACTGCAAAATCTTTATAAGGGTCGGCAGTCATTACGCCCGCTGCAATAGCTTTTTGTATTTCGGCTTTTAGTTCTTCTACCGAACCGATGCAGATTTCCTCTTGCTTATCGGCAGTACGCCAAATAGGTAGCGGGATACCCCAATAGCGCGAACGCGAAAGGTTCCAATCGTTGGCATTTTTGAGCCAGTTGCCAAAACGCCCTTCACCGGTAGCTTTAGGCTTCCAGTTGATAGTTTCATTCAGCTCAAACATACGCTCTTTGAAATCGGTTACACGTACGAACCAAGAGTCGAGCGGGTAGTACAAAACGGGTTTATCAGTACGCCAGCAGTGCGGATAGCTGTGTACGTATTTTTCTACTTTGAAAGCCTTGTTTTCTTCTTTGAGGAGAATTGCCAAGCTCACATCCCACGATTTTTCAGGTGCTTGCCCTGCATCGTAATACTCATTTTTGATGTATTGACCGGCAAAAGCCTCAGGAATATTGTGTCCTTCGATGAATTTCCCTTGTAAATCTACTAGCGGAATCAAATTGCCGTAGGCATCTTTTACGAGCATTGGGGGCACTCCGTATTCTTTGGCTACACGAGCGTCATCAGCACCAAAAGTAGGCGCGATATGTACGATACCGGTACCGTCATCGGTGGTAACAAAGTCGCCTGCAATCACGCGGAAAGCTTGGTCAGCATTCTCGGCAGGAGCGCACCAAGGAATAAGTTGCTCGTAAGTAGTTCCTACGAGGTCTGCGCCTTTAAATAAGAGTTGTTTATATTGTGGTGTGTATTGTTTATCACTAATTTTATTAATCGCCTCTTGTGTAGATGAATAATAGCTGTATTTTTCAGGTAGCTCAAAAGGAATAAGTTTAAACTTACTCAATATTTCTTTCTCTACTTCTTCTAAATTACATTTTTTTATAATTATTTGCAACTTATTTTGTAGGTCAGGATCAAAAGCAACTATACCTGAAAAGTTTTGCTTAACTAAATCTACAAAACAGTCTTTACGTGATGCGGGATTTGTTTTCCAATGTATTGAATATTCTTTTACTGCTTTATCAAAAAAATCCTCTATATAATTGTTAAAAGATTTTACCCTTAAATATTTTTTTGAGGAAAAAATTTTATCTAATAACTCCTCTGCCAAAATAACATTTACTTGAGAATTTGTATACTCATTATAAGTTCTAACAAAAATATAGTCAATTTCTTTGCCTACAGCCAATGCAGTGTTAGAAGGCAACGTCCAAGGGGTAGTTGTCCAAGCGAGGATATGGATAGGCTCTGTAGGGTTACCCAAGGCTTTGGCTGCCGCTGCTGACAATGCTTTCACTTTGAACTGTGCTACAACAGTAGTATCGCTCACATCGCGGTAGCAGCCCGGTTGGTTGAGCTCGTGTGATGACAAGCCGGTACCTGCCTTAGGCGAATAAGGCTGAATGGTATAGCCTTTGTATAGCAATCCTTTATTGTAAAGCTGCTTCAAAAGCCACCACACGCTTTCCATATACTTAGGTTTGTAGGTGATATAAGGGTCTTCCATATCCACCCAGTAG
>ERZ1674045.350-NODE-350-length-13235-cov-2.214568_pt1 | contig 13235 bp, 13 predicted proteins | sample MGYA00581131_ERZ1674045 | MGnify/ENA primary metagenome ERZ1674045 (study PRJEB41354, sample SAMEA4873299) | human saliva metagenome | biome: human-associated habitat [ENVO:00009003]; feature: mouth environment [ENVO:08000002]; material: saliva material...
GGCTTCCGCCCCATAATGGTAATTCTGAGCGGAAAGAAGTAGCCAAAATATGTATTTTTCTATCGTTTTCTGATAGGTAGGTTTCGTGAGAAAGTATCGCACCCGCTGGCGAACGATAGGTGTTGGGTTGCCTATTGCCAGAGCCTCCATCAAAAAAAGCGTAATCTATGTCCAACTGATAGCGTTCGTTATCCGAAGGACTAAAAGTATAATAAACATTAGCGCTATAGCGATTAGCTTTCTGCATAAAGTAATCGTTATAGCCCGATAGCGTTTTTTCCAATACATTAGCTCTGTCGAAAAAGCGAGTAGTCGTGCTGGTTGTTCCTTTTCCAAATAGCGTGTTAGCAGCCAGTTGTGCACCTAAAGAGTGGTGTTGGTCAAGCCAATAATCATAGCCTATATGCCCTGCTATAGTCTTGCGCTTCTCAGTATCATCAGTCGGACTTTCGTAGCGCAGTCCGTTTTGCACGCGCTCGCTGCCGTAATCCATTGCGTAATGACCCAATTGGTGATTGTACCCCAAATGCAAAATACCTTTCTTCACGCTGTGTTGCAATTGTAGTTCGGTGTTTTGCCGCAAGTTCCACCAATACGATACCCCATTGTTCAGCGATAAGAACGTCCCTTCTATTGTCTTTTTATCGAGTACAATATTCACCGCTCCTGCCCCTCCTTGTGCTTCATATTCAGCAGGCGGATTGAGCAGCAATTCCGTCTTTTTAATTTGTGTTATAGGGATAGATTTTAGGTAATTTGCCAAATCGTCAGGCTGCATATAAGTAGGTTTTCCATTGATAAGAACCAATACATTGCTTTTTCCGCCAATGCTCAGGTGATTTTGATTGTCTACTACCACATTAGGAGTGCTTTTCAGTGCATCAAGAGCCGTCCCCTGCTGATGAGTAAGACTATTTTTTGGCGAAAACACTATTTTCCCTTGCTCCATATACACAGCGGACTTCCTTTTTGTAGCCGTTACCACTACCTCTTCCAAATTCAGTGAAGAAGCAAGAGGTATAGAAAGCAACTCTATGTTCTTATTCAGCAAGAAAGGTTCACCGGTATACGACAAGTAATCGCCTGTACTCTCAATATAAATACGCAAATTGCGTTTAGCAGACGAAAAGCTAAAAAGGCCATTGTTTCCCGTAACAGGTTCATTCACTATTACATTAGTATCCGCATCCAATACTTTGATGGTTACATTAGCAATACCTTCAAGCGAAGCATTATGCACAAAACCTTTTACAGTATATTGCGTTTGTGCATAAAGGGTAACACCTCCTAAAAGAAGACAAATAAAAGAAATAATGTTTTTCATTTTAAAAAAGTTTGTTATAGAATTTGCATACTTATATAAAAAGTATTATCTTTGCACCGCAAAACAGCATAAAGTTGTTTTGAATGGTGCGGGACGAGACTTCGGGTCTCTATAAGCCTTCACCCCCCCGAGAGGCAAACTGATGGTGATTCAGTTTGCCTCTTAGTTATTTTTAACCTAGCTGTTTTAAAAGCTATTACTTTACTTCTATGTGTGATGATAGTTATATATTCAATGTTTTCGGCTCTTCTTTGCTTAAAGGTAGCCTTTAATGCTTCATATACATCTCGGTTAGATTCCAATTGTTTTGTAAAATAGACTATCACCTCACTAACCCCCTGCTTATTAGCTTCTTTCAAAGCACTCTGAATTGCATTTTTACCATTAGTACTTTCTGCTACTTTTATATCTACATATTTTAAAGGCAGCAAATTAAAAGCATCAGGGTTCTTCTTCCCATCTTGAATTACAGGTAACAAACGGTACTGTTTGCCATTATTAGCCAAAATTTTTAAAGCCTCAATATTCTTGTATTTTTCAGTCTTGCTTTGCGAACCTTGGTTAAACTTCTCTACAATACCACCATTAACACTTTCATACATCACACAGAAAGTGATTTCCTTATATCTCTTTTTAAGAACAATATGCTTTTTTGTGGTAGGAATATGTCTCATAACTTGTTCATTGTCAAAATTGGCTAATTAGCAAAATCTAGTAATTGAATATTTTTTGAATATTCTTATAAGAGCTTTTTGCTAATTCTTTGGCGGTAGCCTCATCTTTCCAGCATACTTTTTCTATACCCTCTTCTGTTTGGGGTACTAATTTCTTCTTGTAGGTAGTCGTCATATCATACCAGTAAGTTTCTTTCAAGAAATACTGTTTATCGCGTTTAAAAATGTGGTAGGTAATCGTCCTAAAACGCTGTATTAGCAGTTTTTTAACGCCCGTTTCTTCCTCTACTTCGCGTAGCGCACAAGTAGCAATATTTTCGCCCTTTTCCTTCTTTCCTTTAGGCAAATCCCACTTGCCGTTTCGTTTGATAAGCAGCACCTTACCCTCCTGATTATACACTATGCCACCCCCTGCTTTTATGGTAGGAATAAGCTGCTTAAATTTCTTCATAAGTTTCTCAGCCTTAGGGTGATAGAGGTATATTCTCTCTACCTCCTTATGGCTTAGAGCTTCGATGATTTCATCAAGAGTAACATCTTTTAACCGAAAATATTTTTCGTTCTCAATATTTTCTTGTACATTTGTCAAAATAATCGACTTATTGTCTAAAAATATTTCATTCATAACATTATGATATTAGATAACACTACGGCACAAAGTACCGCCGAATTTTTACTGCAAATTAACGCAATAAAATTGAATTCTGAAAATTATTTTACTTGGGCGAGTGGCTGGAAATCGCCTATTTATTGCGACAACCGCATAATCCTCTCATTCCCAGAGGTTCGCAATTATGTAGCCAATACTATGGCTACCTACATAAAAAGCCATTATCCTACTGCCGAAGTAGTAGCAGGCGTAGCCACAGGGGCTATAGGTATGGGTATGTTGGTAGCCAACGCCTTAGGGTTACCTTTTGTATATGTGCGCCCTGAGCCTAAAAAACACGGTCGCCAGTAAAAGCCCTCCGCGACTTCGGGGCTGAGGTATTGGGTATGGTAGCTATTTTCTCCTATAATTTCGAGGTAGCCAATGCTAATTTTGCTGCTGAAAAGCTCACCCTCCACACCCTCAGCGATTATGACCATCTGCTCGTCAAAGCCTTAGAAATAGGATACATCGGCGAACACGAACTTGACACCCTCAAAGAATGGCGCAAAAGCCCCGACACGTGGCGAAATTAACAAATCAACAAATTATTAGTCAAAACATTGCGAATCTTTCAATAAATCTATAATTGGCAAAATAGCAAATCGAAAAAATAATTACCCTTGATAATCAGTGTTTTAACAATTAGCTTACTTTTTTTTGGATATAGGAAGGATATAGCAACACCGAAGGAAGAGCGAACACATACCGAACATAAGACGATACAACACTGAATTTCAACCGTTTAACCACTTTGCCACACAATTGAAAGATTCGCAATAAAATACGAAAAACATTAACAAAAAAAATAACTATGCAAAAAATAGAAATCCCTGAAAACTGGGCTGTCTACATTGGTAGAGTAGAAGATAAGCCTGCTATGTTTCGCGTCAACTTAGGTCTTGGCGAAATTGACTTACCTCTCCCACAATTTACTTATTGTGTACAAGTAAGTGTCCCTCTTAAAAATCCTGATCAAAATGGTTTTTCATTCGACAAAGAGCGTAATGTTTTGTATAACATAGAAGATACCCTTTTGATACCTAAGTTGAAAGAAACGGACCTTTTAGCAGCTGTTTTTTCTTTTGAAGGGAGTATTACTTGGTATTTCTATTCTCAAGATGCTGCTACCTTAGTCCCTTTGTTAGAAGAGGCTTTTAATACAACCGACTATACAGCTGAAGTAGAAGTAGTTACTGACCCTGAATGGAAGACTTACAGCGAGTTTTTGTACCCAAACATCTACGAATATCAAAGCATCAAAAATAGTGAGGTACAGCGCCATTGTGAAGAGTCAGGCGACCATACCGACCAACAGCGCCCTATAGAGCATTGGTTATATTTTGATACTGAAAAGGATATGAATAACGCTCTTAGCAAAGTAATAGCTTTGGGGTATAAGGTAGAAGATAGTGGCAAAATAGAACCTGAGGAGGGTGATACCCCTCAAGAACCTTACTATCATCTCATCCTTTCTAAAGTAAATACAGTCGATGATATTAATAGCGACACTTGGGATTTGATAGATGTAGCCCTCGATACCAATGGCCAGTACGACGGCTGGGAAACCGTTTTAGTAAAATAATAAATCGCTCGTGCGGCTCGCACCAAATCGGCAAATTATCCAATGAATTTAGAAACCCCAAAAACAATCGTCCCCAAAAGTGCAAAAGACCTCTTTGCTCTTTTAGAAAAGGTAGAAACCTTTGAACGCCTGATGCCCGACAACATCAGCAAATTTCAAAAACTCAGCGATACATCTTTTGTGTTTGCTCTTAAGGGAATGCCCGAAATTTCGTTAGAAAAGAAAAGCACTACCCCCGATAGTCAGTTAGTATTAGGCGAAGCGAATGGCAAAATTCCTTTTCAGCTCACTACCAATATTGCTGAAATATCAGATAAGGAAAGCGAAATACAACTACTTTTCAAAGGGGACTTCAACCCTGTAATGGCGATGATGGTCAAAACGCCCATTAGCAAGTTTATAGAAGTATTAGTAACTAAAATGAAGGACTTATAAATGGCAGGCAATAGCTTTGGTACACTTTTTAGGCTTACCACCTTTGGCGAGTCGCACGGCGAAGCATTAGGAGGCATCATCGATGGCTGCCCTCCTAATATTCATTTAGATTTTGAAGCCATACAGCACGAACTCGACCGCCGTCGTCCAGGGCAGTCGGCTATTGTTACCCAGCGCAAAGAGGGCGATAAAGTGCGCTTCCTTTCAGGTATTTTAGATGGTAAAACAACCGGTACGCCCATTGGCTTTATTATTGAAAACGAGAATCAGCATTCAGCCGATTATGCCCATATAGCCGAGGTATACCGCCCCAGTCACGCCGATTATGTGTATCAACAAAAATATGGCATTCGCGATGTTCGCGGCGGCGGACGCTCATCAGCACGCGAAACGGTCAGCCGTGTGGTAGCAGGAGCTATTGCCAAACAAGTACTCAAAGGAATACAAATTAATGCCTATGTGTCGAGTGTAGGCGAGCTTTCCCTTACCAATCCCTACACCGACCTCAATTTAGCCATAGCCGAAACCAATGCCGTACGCTGTCCCGACCCTATTTTGGCAGAGCAAATGGAAGCCTATATCAAAGCCATACGCAAGGAGGACGATACAGTGGGCGGAGTGGTAAGCTGTGTGGTAAAAGGGGTACCCGTAGGTTGGGGCGAACCGGTGTTCGACAAGCTCCACGCACAACTTGGTAAGGCGATGCTCTCTATCAATGCCGTAAAAGGCTTTGAGTATGGCAGTGGTTTTTCGGGTACAACAATGCGAGGCAGTCAGCACAATGACCTTTTCAACCCCGATGGCACTACCCAAACCAACCATTCAGGAGGCATACAAGGGGGCATTAGCAACGGTATGGATATTTATTTTCGGGTAGCTTTCAAGCCCGTAGCAACCCTTATGCAGTCGCAACCCGCTCTCGATAGCCAAGGTAACATCGTAGAGATGCAAGGCAAAGGCAGACACGACCCCTGCGTAGTACCCCGTGCCGTCCCCATTGTCGAGGCAATGACCGCAATGGTACTATTAGATTTTTACCTATTGAATAAAGCTGTGGAGAAGAATGATAATTCCCTTTTATTATAATTTAAAATTCATAATTCAAAATTATTGCAAGTGACCTCAAAAGAAATAGCAAATGGCATACTCCGTGCCGTAGCAATCATTGTTTTAGTAGTAGTAGGGCTGTATACCCTTTATTTGCTACAATCTGTTATCGTTTATCTTATTGTCTCATTAGTACTAACGCTAATGGGCAAACCTCTTATTTATTTCTTCCGCAAAAAACTGAAGATAAAGAGTGAAACTCTCTGTGTGGTACTTACTATGTTGCTTTTTGTACTTCTCAGTCTCGGAGTATTCAGTATGTTTATTCCCTTACTCATATCACAAGGCAAGAACCTATCAAGCCTTAATATTGATTTGCTAAAAGACAATCTTGATGCTCTTATACATCAAACTCTTAGTAAGGTTGGGTTAGAAAGAGAAGACTATTCTTTTGGGGTACAAGAGATGTTAAACTTTATTGATATTCCTAACTTTCTCAACTCGTTTATTTCCTTTATTAGCAATTTTGGAGCAGGTTTCTTTTCAGTACTCTTCATCACTTTCTTCTTTATGAAAGACGGCGACAGAATACTTATTTCCCTACTTTCTATCTTTTCTCCTAAGCGAAAACGTAAATTAAAGACTTCTATCTTTAAGATTAACAACTTATTATCGCGTTATTTTGTAGGACTCATTCTACAAATCACCATACTTTTTGTTATTTATACTATTGTATTACTTATCTTTGGAGTAGAAAATGCTTTTATCATAGCGTTGCTCTGTGCTATGCTTAACCTTATTCCTTATATTGGTCCTATGATAAGCTTTGTGCTAATGGCATTGCTAACAATGAGTAGCAACCTGCAAAACGACTTTATGACTGTTAGCTTGCCTACTACTATTTATGTACTAATAGGTTTTTTGGTAGGGCAATTTATTGATAATGTGTTTTCACAACCTGTTATCTTTTCTAATTCAGTAAAATCAACTGCTTTAGAGATTTTCTTAATTACCCTTATCAGTGGTACACTTTTTGGCATTATAGGTATGGTAGTAGCTATTCCCGCTTATACTGTTTTAAAAGTAGTCTTAAAAGAGTTTTTTCCTAATAATAAAGTGGTTGGACTACTTACTAAAAATTTATAGCTATTAAGCATTTTCTATTACTTGCTCTGCTTATTAGGTACTAAACTCAATAAACTATTTATCAAATACTTAAAAGATAAATAGCAATAAACAATATTAAAAAAAGAAAATAATAATGGTTATTCAAAAAAATATTCGTAACTTTGTAGCCTAATATCAAACTTGATAAATTTTAAAAAAAATGAGTAAATACGACGTTATTGTATTAGGAAGTGGTCCTGGCGGGTATGTTACCGCTATTCGTGCTTCTCAATTAGGTTTTAAAACCGCAGTTATCGAAAAAGAAAACCTTGGCGGTATTTGTCTTAACTGGGGTTGTATCCCTACTAAAGCCTTGCTAAAATCAGCACAAGTGTTTGAATATCTTAAGCATGCTGAAAGCTATGGTATCAAAGTAAAAGAAGGTTCTTTCGACAAGGATTTCCCAGCAGTTATCAAGCGTAGCCGCGATGTGGCTGCTACTATGAGCAAAGGGGTTCAGTTCTTAATGAAAAAGAACAAAATTGATGTGATAATGGGTTATGGTACTATCAAACCAGGTAAAAAGGTAGATGTAAAAGACAAAGATGGCAAAGTAACCGAATACAGCGCCGACCATATCATCATCGCTACAGGGGCTCGCTCACGCGAATTGCCTGCGCTTCCTCAAGACGGTAAAAAAATCATCGGCTATCGTCAAGCGCTTACTTTACCTGAGCAACCTAAGAAAATGATTGTAGTAGGTAGTGGTGCTATAGGTATTGAGTTCGCTCACTTCTACAATACTATGGGTACTGAGGTTACTATTGTAGAATTTATGCCTAATATTGTACCTGTAGAAGATGAAGACATCTCTAAACAATTAGAAAAGAGCCTTAAGAAATCAGGTATCAACATTATGACTTCAGCTGAGGTTACTAAGGTAGATACTTCAGGCAAAGGTGTAAAAGCATTTGTAAAAACAGCTAAAGGCGAAGAAGTACTTGAGGCTGACATTCTTCTTTCAGCGGTAGGTATCAAAACAAATATCGAAAACATAGGTTTAGAAGAAGTAGGTATTAAAACCGACCGCGATAAAATCCAAGTAAATGAGTACTACCAAACTAATGTACCTGGTTATTACGCTATTGGCGACGTAGTACCTGGTCAAGCATTGGCACACGTAGCATCTGCTGAAGGTATTCTTTGCGTTGAAAAAATAAAAGGATTACACGTAGAGCCTATTAACTACGGCAATATTCCTGGTTGTACATATTGCACTCCAGAAATCGCTTCAGTAGGTCTTACCGAAAAACAAGCTAAAGAAAAAGGTTATGAGATAAAAGTTGGTAAATTCCCATTCACAGCATCTGGTAAAGCAAACGCAGCAGGTACTACTGAAGGATTTATCAAAGTTATCTTCGATGCTAAATATGGCGAATGGTTAGGCTGCCATATGATTGGAGCAGGTGTAACTGATATGATTGCTGAAGCGGTAGTAGCTCGCAAACTCGAAACTACTGGTCACGAAATTATCAAAGCGGTACACCCTCACCCAACAATGAGCGAAGGTGTTAAAGAAGCGGTAGCTGCTGCTTATGGTGAAGCTATTGATATTTAATTTATTATTATCATAAAAAAACTCCAAGTAAAGAACATTCTCTACTTGGAGTTTTTTATATCCTATAAAGCTGTTATTGATTAGAAAACAGTTGTATAGCTTCTTCCAATACTTCATATACTCTATCTAACTGCTCATCAGTGATAATATAAGGAGGTAATATATAAATAATATTACCTACAGGGCGCAAAATAACTCCTTTAGAGATGAAGAAATTGTAAAGTCTGTCTCTGAAAGAACCATAATAATCAGTATTTTGGGTAGTTTTAAGGTCAAATGCTAAGATAACTCCTAAGGTACGCGCATTGGCCACTGAAGCATACTGACTAATACGTGCTATAAATGCCTGATGACGTTTAGCGATGCGCTTTAGGTTTTGCTGCATCTCTTCACTTTCTAAAATGCGAATGGCTTCTAAAGCAATAGCGCAACCAGTAGGGTTAGCCGTAAAGGTATGCCCGTGGAAAAGAGCTTTATTTACATCATTGCTGTAAAAACCGTCAAATATACGTTGGGTTGCAGTCGTTACCGCTAAGGGGATAGTGCCACCAGTTAAGGCTTTAGAAAGACACATAATTTCGGGTTTGTGGTTAAGATAATCACAGGCAAAAGTGCGCCCTGTGCGTCCGAATCCTGTCATCACCTCATCAGCTATAGTAATTACCCCATTGGCTTGTGCTATGCTTAGTAGTTCGTCTAAATCTTCAGGCGAATAGATTTGCATACCTGAAGCTCCTTGCACTAAGGCTTCAAATATAAAAGCAGCTGGCTGATGTTCAGCAATAGCTTTTCTAAGGGCTTCAGCAGAGGCCTTGCTACCTTTTTGTGGTAGGGGTATACGCACTACTTTCAGTAGATGCTCTTGAAAAGCTTCGGTAAAGAAAGAAATACCTGAAGCTGCCATTGCGCCAAAAGTATCACCGTGAAAAGCTCCTTCAAAAGCAATAACTGTAAAGCGTTTTTCACCTTTGTTGAAGAAGTATTGCAATGCCATTTTGATAGCAATTTCTACAGCAGTAGATCCATTATCAGAAAAGAAGACTTTCTGCTGGTTCTTAGGCAGTATACTAATCAGTTTTTCAGCTAATTCTACGGCAGGTTTGTGAGTAAAACCACCAAAGAGTACGTGCTCTAACTGGGTAAGCTGTTTATAGGCTGCCTGAGCTAAACGTTCGTTGCTATGCCCGTAAGGGTTTACCCACCAACTGGCTATCGCATCGATGTATTCTTTGCCATCTTCGCCCCATAGTAGGGCATCTTTACCTTTTACGATTCCGAGTGGCTTGGCAGCTGTTTGGTGCTGAGTGTAAGGGTGCCACAAGTGTAGTTCGTCACGTTGTTGTAAATTCATTTGTTTGATTGTATAATTGTTTTGGTTATTATATCCTTCTCCATATCCCACCCACGTGCTGGACTGTATTCGCGTCCGTATAAGATAATTTGTATGTGTAGTTTGTTCCATTTTTCCTTAGGGAATAGGCGTTTAGCGTCCTTTTCTGTTTGCACTACCGAACTGCCGTCTGATAATCCCCAACGGTGCATTAGTCGGTGTATGTGCGTATCAACAGGAAAGGTGGGAATGCCAAAAGCCTGAGAGAGCACCACACTGGCAGTCTTATGACCTACTGAGGGGAGTGCTTCTAAGGCTTCGAAAGTCTGTGGTACTTCGCCATTATATTTGTCAATGAGTATTTGCGAAAGTCCGTGTATCCCTTTAGATTTCATAGGAGCAAGCCCTAAAGGTTTGATAATTTCTCTGATTTCGTCTACCGAAAGCAGTACCATATCGTATGGATTGTCAGCCTTTGCAAAGAGTATTGGGGTGATTTGGTTTACCCGTGCATCAGTAGTCTGAGCCGAAAGCAATACAGCAATGAGAAGTGTGTAAGGATCTTTGTGCTGTAGCGGTATAGTAATTTCTGGATAAAGATTTTCGAGTGTATCAATGATAAAGTTTACCTTTTCTTTCTTTTTCACTTTATTAATGTATTTGGGTGATGAAAAACTAGTTTAGCAAGAACCATAGTCCTATGCCAATAACTAACAATACGATGAGGAGACTCCCTATTGAGAATTTCATTTTGAATTTCAGTTCATATTCAGTACTGAAAAAATCTTTAATTTTCTGTATCATAATTTTGTCTATTTTTGTTAATTATGCCACAAAGGTACAGTCTTTTTTTATTTTAGCAAAGTATTAACGTAAAAAAGACGGTTCAGTAGCTACTGAACCGTCTTTTTTACAGTGTGTTTTTTGTGTTGAATTTATTCTACTATTTTTACGGGCGTACCATTGTCAATGTTTATCTGTCCGCTAATTATTATCTTTTCGCCTGCAGTTAATCCACTGATAATCTCTACTTTATCACCAAAATTTCTACCGCTTTTTACGGTGATTTCTTGTGCTTGTAGTATATCCTCACCTTGGGCATTTTTGCCGTTGATAATCTTGAATATTTTATTTTGGCTCACACTACCTACGAAAGCTGAATGGGGTACTACCAAAGCAGTAGATGATTGAGCGTCAGACCCTAATTGAGCTGTAGCATACATACCTGCTTTTAGTTTTCTGTCTTTGTTGGCTACTAATATTTCTACAGGGAATTTCATAGCACTGTCAGCTTTTGGCGCTATAAAAATGATTTTACCTTCTATTTCATTAGTCATAGCACTAGGTTTGATTTTGATAGTCTGTCCTAATGTTAGCTTACTCACTTGATTTTCATCAACAGTGATTTTCAACTTTAAGTTGTCAATATTCACAATGTTAAATAGGGGAGTACCCGCTCCTACCATAGCTCCTTCTTCTACTTTTTTGCTGCTTACTATACCGCTTATCTTGCTGCGTACAGAGGTGTCGCCCGATACGATAGCAGCTGAATTGTAGTTAGCTTCTGCATTTTTAACTTGCAAACGTACTTGTTCTAACTGTTGAGCGGTCACACCACCAGTTTTAAAAGCACTTTCAAAGCGTTTTAAGTCACTTTTAGCAGTTTCAAGAGCTGCTTTAGCATTTTCTAATTGTACATTAGTTCTGTCTGCTTTAGTTTGAGCTAAAACCTGTCCAGCGTTTACAAAATCACCTTCTTTTACAAAGATTTTGATAATTTGTCCGCCTACTTCAGATGATACATCAAGGTCTTGTTCAGCTACAAAAGTACCATTAGCAGAAAATAAATCTGATACATTCTCTTCAGCTACTTGTGCAGCACGTACAGCTACTTGTGCTTCTTTTTGGGCAACAATAGCTACTTCTTCAGCATTTTTCTGTTTGTTAGAATACAGTTTGAATGCCATAAAGCCTATTAAGGCAAGAATAATAATTGTGGTAAATACTTTTTTCATTTGTCAGTAAAACTTAATTTGTACTATAAAATCGGGTGCAAAGGTAATATAAAAAACTTAATAAACAAAAAAAGTTTCCTAAACTTCACAAGAAATGTACAGATACCCTATCATAATAGTCCATTCCGAAGAGAGAAGAAGCTCCTCCTACAGAGCGTCTGTCGCTTTTGTAGATACTGAATTGCAGGTAGTTGAGGTCATTAAAAAGTAGCATCCCTTCGCCATCAGGAGTAGCTCGCGATTCTGGAGGGCAATTGAAATTGATGATGTCACTATATTGATTGTAAATTTTGCGGAAAGAGAACATCTTAAAAATCACTTCAAACTTGCGATTTTGTTGTATGCGTTCAAAGAGTGAACGCGATATATTGCTTACAGCATTGCCGTAATGGTCTATATAAATAATTACCCCATAGATAAAAGCCCCATCAGAACTAACTTCTGGATTAAAATGAGTAGCTCTTAGGTATTTATCAGTAGGAACACCTATTTGCTCAGGAGAAAGACCTTTGTATACTTTTTCAACTACAGATGGGAATACATTTAGGGTAGGGAAGAGGGTAATAGGTATATCAGTAGCCACTTCAAATAGCTGTATAGGCTCATTTTCTTCAGCTAACAGGTTAAAAATACCATTGTCAGCCCCAATGAAATAATGCCCGTTTAGCAGCATTAGTAAGTGTCTTTTTTCAGGATTGCGCTCGGCATCAACTCCTATAACGTGTATGCTACCCTTAGGGAAGTGCTTATAAGTATTCTTGAGGATATAAGCAGTCTGAAAAATATCAAACGGAGAAACTAAGTGTGAAATATCTACAATACGAGCATCAGGGCATTTGGTGTAAATAGCCCCTTTTACTGCCCCTACTGAATAGTCACGCAGCCCGAAATCGGTAGTGAGAGTGATGATTTTCATACTTATTTGAATAACAATGCAAAAGTATAATTAAAAGTTGAATCTTACAACTTAAAAGAGAGGTTTTTAGCAGATTGTTAAAAACTTTGTTGATAACTTATGTTTTGTTTATGTTTTGTAATTCGGATTTAAAGCTGTTACTTTGCACGAAAAAGGAAAATTATGAACGAACAAAAAGATATATGGTGGCTCAATGAAGAGTCAGAACAAATACTCAACAGAGGCTATTTGTTAAAAGGAGAAAGCGTAGAGGGGGCGATAGATCGTATTACTCACGCTGCGGCTCGCCGTTTGTACAAGCCTGAGCTACAGCCTGCTTTCAAAGAAATGATTACCAAAGGGTGGATTAGTTTTTCTTCACCTATTTGGGCTAATATGGGTACTGAACGCGGCCTACCTATTTCTTGCTTTAATGTACACGTACCTGATAGCATAGAAGGAATTACGCATAAATTGGGCGAGGTAATTATGCAAACCAAAATAGGAGGGGGTACTTCTGGCTATTTTGGTGAGTTGCGTAGTAGAGGTTCAGCGG
>ERZ1674045.357-NODE-357-length-13053-cov-2.471149_pt1 | contig 13053 bp, 19 predicted proteins | sample MGYA00581131_ERZ1674045 | MGnify/ENA primary metagenome ERZ1674045 (study PRJEB41354, sample SAMEA4873299) | human saliva metagenome | biome: human-associated habitat [ENVO:00009003]; feature: mouth environment [ENVO:08000002]; material: saliva material...
CAACGTATGCTTGACTTAGGACGTGGAGTAGACCATGACCCTGGAAGAGGTCCATTATCTCTTCAAAGTGACCATGTATCTGCTGGAAATGCTTATAATATTGGTGTCGTATACGCTATTAAATCTATAATTCTTACTAGAAAAACTAATGCTGCAGATAATGCTGCTCAAACATTAAGAATATTAGTAAACCTAATAAGTAAGAAATATGATAAGGGCGGAGGTCCAGTTAGTGGAAGTATGAGTGTAGCTGGTAACTTAAATGCTGGTGGAGAAATTAGAGGGGTCGGTTCGTTTGCTAACTTTAACGATATGTCTGAGTATGTAAATACAGAACATAAATATGATAAGTTAATATTAAGTTTATATGATCCTGAAAATGAAGTATATAAGCCATGCTTTGCAGATGATGCTATATTTACAATAGGTATTTCAGTTGCAGAAGAGGATACTGGTATGATTATAGGGCAACCTAAGAATGAAAATGAGAGTTTAGTAGCATTGAAGGGAAGAGTGTATGTAAAATGTGCTCTGGATATTAAAAAGGGTTCTAAAATATACTTAAGTAATATATTGCCTGGATATGCGTCTGATGTTCCTAATGACCATTTTGTAGGTTATGCTGTTACCAATAGTAAAGATGGACTTGTAAGAGTTCTAGTAAAAAGTTAAGGAGGAATTATGAGCATAGAAAGTGATATCCAAGCGATACGTAATACTCTAAATACCAAATATGATAAAACTGGTGGTCATATTTCCGGACATGTATCTATAGCTGGTAGCTTATCAGTTTCTGGTACTATGAGTGCTCCACGTGTTATCGGTGCTAAATGGAATGCCAATGACTTAGCGGAGTTATTTGCTGCTGGTATAGATATACCTGTTGGGTATATAGTAATGCTTGACTTAGATAGTGAAGAAGAAACTTATACTATAGCTACCAAAGGAAAAGGTCCACTAGTTGGAGTTGTATCTGATGAGTATGGATTTTTACTTGGTGGAGAGCCTAGACCTGGGTTTGTTCCTATAAGTCTAGCTGGAAGAGTAAATGTTTATGTTCATGGAACAGTTAAAGCTGGTCAAGCTGTTGGACTTAGTGATATTCCAGGAATAGGAATAGCTGCAGATATTAATGATGATATTATTGGTGTTGCAGTTGAAACTAAGAAGACAGAAGGAATTGGAAAGGTACGTATCAAAGTTAAATGAGGATTCAAGATATTACAAGTCTGGAAATAATAGTAACTGAAAGTTGTAACCTGAAATGCAGATATTGCTTTCAAAATAAAAGAAATACTATTATTTCAGACGATACAATTGATGATATATTAGAGTTGATAAAAGACTATAGAATTAATGATATAACTCTTTTTGGTGGTGAACCTGTTAGTAAGTTTACTATTGAAAAGTTAAAGAAAATAACAGAAAACTATAATGGAAATATACATATTTGTACAAACTTATTTGACTTAAGTGAAGATATTTTAGAATGGTATATGTCTATAAAAGATAGAGTAAGGGTTCAAGTCAGTATTGATGGAATTGAAGATTTTAATTCTAATCGTGTTGATTATAACGGAGATAATAGTTATGGTAGAGTATTTAGTAATCTTATGGAGTTATCAAAGATATTAGGACCAGCTAGTATTACAACTAGAACAGTTATTACTCTCTCTAATATAGAACATATACCAGACTTAGTTTTATTTTTGTTTGATTTACAAATGAAAGATATTATAAGCAATAGTCAAATAGGTTTTGACCAGTCTGGACATACTGCTTATAAAAAAGTGGATGTATTAAATATGTATAATAAGATTATAGATTTATATGAATCAAAGCAAATAGATGCATTTATGTTTAAATCGGTACTTGGTTTATTTGGTTTTGATTCAAATAATAAGAGTTTATGCTGTGATTGTACAATGTGTAAGGATTATATTACTGTTAATACTGATGGTAATATAATCCCATGCCATTATAATGTCGGAAATAGTGATATTATAATGGGTAATATAACTGAACGGACTCTAGATGACAAATATATGGAGCTTTTTAGTCAAGATGATTTTAAAGGTTTATATAATTGTAAAGAATGTAAAGCTAATACTATTTGTACAAGTTGTAAAATGGCAAACTATAATAAATCTGGTGATATAACAAAGCAAAACTTATACTTTTGTGAAGTTAACTGGTGGAAATATTTAGCATTATCGTCTAGATATAATATGGATTTATTTAATCCAATTACAAAAGAAGAACTGGATGAAATTGCTAATAATATGGAAGAATTATCTACAGATCTTAATAGTAAGAGTGATGATAATTCTAAAATAATGGAAAATGAAATTAATAGAATTAAAGAATATGTAGCATTTAAAATGTTACATGACTAGGGAGGAATAATGAACGTTAAGATTATTTCAGATGGACGTGTTTTAGAATTATCTACAACTGTAGATACTAGATTTATTCTTAAACATGAAAATAAGAGAAAAGAACTTAATATAGAAATAACCGCTCCTATGCAAAAACTTATTTATTATAATGATATAATAAATGAATTAAAATCATCTATTACGGAAATAAATATAGACGATATAAACATTATTAACACTTCCGAAGGAGCGTATAGTGTTGAAACATATATAGCTGAAGCTAGACAGATGACATATGGTAAATCTGATATAAATAATCTACCTAGCTTAAGAGTATATGTTAATTTCACTAAGGACGGTGAATAGTACATGATTACTGTAAATAATGAATTTATACAAGATAAATTCTTAGAATTTAATATATATGCAGAAGATGAATATGTCGATATAGTCCTTAGTGCTACAAGTATGTTACATGATTTGGAAGATATGGAAATTAATTTAGATAATATTAAAGTATCAACAGATGATGGTACTGAGATATGTAATATAGACAAGGTTATTCAGTATGCTATTACTAAAGATATAGCTGATATTAACCTGACTGGAGAACATACTGTCTATGTTCTAAATGAAGGATATGATAAAATTAAAGATAAATTACCATTTACTTTAACAGAAAACAGAAATCATATAAATATAACAGGTGTTTCTGAATATGAAAAATATATTAATCTTATGAGTAAATTATTATATGATAATCCTAAAATTAATATATTCTATAGCGATTATATAGAAATGGGAGTTCATTATCTTAAAAGAAATGAACATTCATCAGAAAAACTACCTGTTTGTATGTTAGTATATGATAGAGAGTATCCAGATGATGATGATATTTCTAAACTTCTTGCAGTTATAGTAACAAATGAATTTAATGGTGTTAATAATGATATATACCAAGTAGAAAGAGGTGTATAATAGTGAAAGCAAGTATTAATGATTATAATGCTTTTGTAGCAAAACTAAGAGAACAGGAAGCTAAATGGGGTCTAGGTCAAACCACTCCTAGAAACTTATCTGGAGATCTCATGAGAGCATCTCATATAAATGCGATTATAGCGGCTGTAAATAGTGTTAAAGCTACAGCAGGTGTTGGTGGTAGTGTACCAGCAGCAAAAGTTCCAGAAGTTACTAATATAGATAATAACGACTTTGATCTTATGATGAGTGTTCTTAATGAGTCTGCTGCAAAATGTAAATGTAATTGCGATGACTGCCACTGCAGAGGTAGACATATTAAAACTGCTAATAGATTTAAAAGATTTAATTGGCAAAATATGATTAAAGTATTGGAATGGATTAAAAATGGCAAATAAAACTATACTAAATACAAAAGATCTTATACATGGTTTTGGAGTCACTCTTTATGTAACCGAAAGCTGTAATCTTAAGTGTACATATTGTTATCAAGGAAACTGTCATACAAATAAAACTATGACATTTGAATTGGCCTGTGATATTATAGATAAAGCTATAGAAAATCCATACTTTAATAGAAATGTAGAATTCTTTGGTGGCGAGCCTACTTTAGAATTCGAACTTATTAAAAAGGTAATGGATAAATATCCAAAACTACTTTATAGTATTACATCTAATGGGAATTTTATCAATTTTACACCAGAAGATAAAGAATATATTAAAAGATTAGATAGTCTTATAGTTAGTATAGAACCTAATAATAGTACTTCTAAATATATGCGTAAGATACCTGATTTAAAACGTTTTATATTTGATGTAGTAACATTATTACGTGATAGCAAAACCACACTATACTTTAATATAGTAGTATCTGATTTTATATTAGGACATGAAGTAGAGTTTATTGATATAATAAATCATATAAAGCTACTTAGACAATTACGTCAAATATATTATGTATTATTACCAAATTTATCAGATAAGAATAACTTTAAAGATAATTCTGAATGGTATAATTTCATAATGTGGTTTAGAGAACATGATGAAGAGATATATAAACGTCTTATAAATTATAGTCCAGATGTATTTGAAAATGCTGATATAGAAAATAATCAATTTTGTACTATGGAAGAATGCTTAAGTTTTACATCAGACGGGTATTTTATACCTTGTAGTAACTACCTTGGTAAAGAATATCGTAAAGTAAAATTTAATGAGAAATCTTATACTGAGATGTTAGATACATATTTACAAACTATATCCGTTGTAGATGATAATCGTTGGGATAAATGTAAAAACTGCATGATTAAAAATAAATCACATTGTCCTATTTGTCCAGGTGCAATTGAAGCATCTGTACTAGCAGGTAAAACTGAAAGAATAGAGATTCTTTGTGAAAGGGTGAAAATAATGTACTTACTATGTAAGGAGTTGCATTCTAGTGGTACTAAACCATTAGATTACATATTTAATTATGATCACTGATATTAGGGATATAGGTGGTTATGGGTTAAACTTATTAATAAGTGAATTCTGTAACCTTAAATGCCCTTACTGTTTTCAAAAAACTCACCCTTATAAATTCATGAAATTTAAGACATTTAAATCTATACTAGATAGCGCAGATGAAAATTGTAATAAGAATATTATATTTTTTGGTGGAGAACCTACATTAAATAAAGACTTCATCGATATGGCAAAGTATGCTAAATATAATAAATGGAAAATTAAAATAAATTACAACTAGCGGTGTAGTTAAAAATGCAAAACTTAAAATTGATAAATTTGAGCTTTTAATGAATGATATTAAAAACTTTAAAATAGAGAATCCTAATGTATTAATAAGTTTTTCCATGGTTATGACAGATTTAGTACAAGTTGAAGATGTCAGGCAAATGGTTAGACTTCGTAAACATTTATTAAATCATGGAATATATGTAAATATATTAGAGAATCTAGGAGATAATCATAACTGGACTGATAATTTACAATGGTGGTTTTTTGTAAATGAAATGAAAGAACAAGATATAGAAATGTATAAAGAATATATAGGTTATGATGAATCATTTGCCGATGGATTTTTAAATCCAGGTAACCAATACTTATATAATTTAGATGGAGCATATTTAACATTTGATACAAATGGTAATATAATACCGTTTGATATGAATTTTGATGATAAAATAGGTACATTTAAAGATAATTATACGGATACTATTAATAAGATAATAAATAATGATTATATATCAAATTGTAAGAATTGTATGATTCAAAATAAAGAACACTGCTCATTACATCCCGGAGTTTTTAAGAATCTTAAAAAAGAAACTCAGGAATTATTGTGTGAAAGACAACGTATGATGTATATGATGAAAAAAGAATTATTAGAAAATAGGGAACCTCTATATGGTTACCAAGAATAGAGAGGAATTAGCATGGAAAATAAATACGGTTTATCTTTATTGGTTAGCGAAAATTGTAATATGAAATGTTCTTTCTGTTACCAACATAAAGAAAAAGCTAAGAAAAACATGGCTATAGAAACTGCTGAGAAAGCTATAGAGAAGATAAAACAAGAACCAGGTTTCAACGGAGAAATTGAGTTCTTTGGTGGAGAACCATCTCTTAATTTAGAGTTAATAGAACATATTATGAATAAATACCCAGAATATCGTTATTGTATTATTAGTAATGGTTTATGGGTTGATAATCCTAAAGCATGTGAACTTATGAAACGTATGTGGCATGTTACTATTAGTATAGAAGGTACAGATTACGCGTATCAAACTATTAAAAAGCAACCATCTGTTCGTAAAATGATAGAAAAGGTTAATAAAATAGAAGGATTATATGTTTCATTTAATATTAGTATTAATGGTTTACTTCTTAGAGATTTTGACGAGTATGTAGAAAATCTTAAATTTATAGCAGAAAGCGGACATAATTGGCATATATATGCATTACGTAGTATGGAAGATTACTTTAAAGATAATAATGAGTGGTTTGAATTTATTATGTTATGTAAAGAACACTTACCTCAAGTATACGAACATTATATTTCTGTATATGATGAAGGTAATGCAGAATACTTTAGTAAAGATATAGATAAGGAACATAGTCCATATATGTGTGGTCTCGACGAAGATATTACAGTTAGATATGATGGAAGTATATCTCCTTGTATAAGATATGCTGATATTAAACATAATATGGATGAAATTGAAAATCTAGGAGATCATTTATTAGCTTCTACTGTAGTATTATCTAATATAAAGAATTTTCCACGTTGCGAAAATTGTATAGTTAAAAATGTTGGTGTATGTTGGATGAATTGTCCAGCATTTCATGATGAGTGTGAACGTACACCTGGTGGTATAGAAAGGCTTAATCAATTATGTGAACGTGAAAGAATAAGACAATTACTAAGAGATGAATTCTGGGCAGAACATCCAGAATACGAGAATAAAAAGTGTATTTATAATCCAGATGGAAGTAGAGAATTAATAGATAAGGAGGTGTACATTGATGAAATTAGTATTCATGACAAAACAGAATAGTAAAGCACCTAAATTAACTAAAACTAGTACTCCAATGTTTTTATATAAACCTTATATATCGAAACATAAACTGGAAGACATGCGTACTCTAGAGTACTATATAAAACTAGGTTTAGTAGACGAAAGTGTGCATAACCTATATGAGTTATTATCTAATGCAATAAGAGAGTTCTGTAAGGCCAATAATATAACAACTTTTACAATGGAAAGCCCTATAATATTTACAATGATTAACAAAGAAGTTAAAGAATTTGTAGAAAGAGTAAAAGAAAAAGATCCTTATTGTGAAGCTTGTAGTATATTTGGTAAAATAACTGATAAAACTAAAGTTGTAGATAATATGCCAGATGTTAAAGAGCCTATATCTACGATAAGAATAGATGGTCTTGGATTTAACTTAGATAAGATTCTTATAAGTTCAGACAGTGACAAATTAAATGATGATGAATTTTATAAAGCTCATTTTATAGACACTAACAGAATAGTAGTTCCAGATGCATTTCAATATCAAATAAACGACGAGTATTCTAACTGTTTAGCTGATATTGTGGTTCAAGAACTAATAAAGATTAGAGATACTAAACCATTACCAAAGCCTAAGGAGTATACTCCACCGGCTAATATAGAAGAAATTCTAGCGAAAGAAATAGATCAATTAGATGAAGATGAAAAATATATAATACGTCAACATGAAGAGTACTTAACTAAGAAACAGAATGATGAACTAGGTCTTAGCGAAAAGAAAGTAGATTATACTAAAAAATGGGTTTTATTTGAAGTAGATGAAGCAAATTACTTCATTGAAAATCTACACAATATATCTGTAACTGAATATAAAAAGACGGATATAGATAATATGATTTCGGCTATCTACGATAAGAAGATAGCACCTGTTTATAATAGTGATAATCTATGTATTTTTGTTAGAGTAGAAACTTCTGCATTTAGTGGTAAAACTATGTTGCGTAAAAAATATAGCCAACATAATAGTGGATATCTAGGAACTCAATATATGGGTTCTGTAGTAGGACCTGTTGTATATACATATGGACCTAATGTATACGCTAATAGTTTTGGAACTATATATAATGGAGGAGATACTTTTGTATCAGATCAAGCTGCGTATAAATCTTTACATACAATGGGTTATAAAAATGAAGCTCACATTATACATCATAATGAGATAGAATTACTAAAAGAAGGTAATATAAAGTATTATCCAGAACGTGATGAGCTAGTTATTACGTTCTAGATAATTACATATAATAAGGTAGATATATGAATATATTCGTACTTTTAATATGTAAGATATTTATCTTTCTCATTAAATTATGTATGATAGCTTTTATAATTATAAGTATCCCATTAATAATATATTTATACAGCTTTACAAGCCGTGCAGCAAAACAACTCATTCATCTTCAAATGGTTAAATTAGAGTATAAAAGATACATTAAAGACAGAAAAAGATATCTTAAAGATAGAGAACAACAAAAAGAACAGGAGCGATAATTATGGTGTACTTATCTCTTTTTACTGCTGGTATTGCTATAGTGTTATACGTTATATATAACAGAACTAATAACTTATTATATAAAAAGAGATTATTAGAACAAACAATCGCACTTTATCAGTATGTAAAATTTAAATTAAAGTAAAACTATATCCCCGATAGACTAACAATCTATCGGGGATTTAATATTATTTACCGTTAAATATGGAGGAATTATGGATAACGTATTAAGTAACAAAGAGCACTTTAAGCAAGATTGGATTAAGCAAGCAAATATGATTACTGGTATTGATAAAGAAAAACTTGAATCTATCTTTAATAATCATTACAAAGATGGATTTATAGAGATAATGAATAGTGTATATTTCGATACTGTTAAATATAATGCAGTTGATTTTTATTATAATAGTCAAAATAACCTTATTCTTAATGAAAATGGTGTTTGTATTCATTCGTATAAGAATAAACCTAGTATAACTGGGTGGACGCTTATAAATGGTATGGGTGTGCGTCAAATATGGAAACGTGCTAAGAATAATAGTGCTAATATAGGAGATAAGATAAAAGAGAATAAACATGCCAATCTAGAATCTAAGGTTAAAGTAAAACTAAATGGATTTTATGGTCTTGGTGGATTTGTTAAAGCTTATATCTATAATATAGATATTGCAGATACTGTTACAACATCTGGACGTAATATAATCGCTGTTGTATCTATAATAAATGAACTTCTTGGAAATGGTTATAGATATTATGTAATACAAGCACACTTAGCGTTAATTAATGCTGTATTGGAATCTAGCTATGATGAAATATGTGAAAAGTACCAATTACCAGACGTAGATATAGATACAGTTATAAGATTTATGCTAGGATATCATTATGATAATTATTATGCAATGAGTTTCTTAAAAAGTAGGCTAGAAAGTATGCCTTATAACGCTTTAAAGGTACTTTATATGCGTAACAACCTTACAAAGGTACTAGAATTACCTTCTATTAAAGAACGTCTAAAAACGCTATTAGAAGCCTCTAAAATCGATAATTTAATAGTAGAAGTAAATGGTGGAGAAATGATAAATCCAGCAAAACATGAACGTACGAAGGAATTATTAGCTTCATTATGTAAAGATATAACAGAACTTACATACGGGTTCTACTATTATGCGGGAGATTACTTAGAAGGAATTTATATGCCAACTATGGTGGATATTGTACAAAATATGCACAGAAATAATATAAGTCTAGCGGACACGGATAGTAATGTCACTGTATTAAGTAATGATAGAAAGCATATAATGGAACTATTCCCAGATATATTTAAAGATGCTAGTCCATTATTAGCTAATAATGTAGTTATATTAATATTAATGAATATATACTTAGGAAATATTAAGTTAGGACTTAAGAATTATGCTAAAGCTAAAGGTATAGATGATAGTTTGATACCTTATATAGATCTTGAATGCGAAATGGTAATGGACCAAATACACTTAGCTAGTGGTAAGAAGGCATATACTTATAATTATAGTATAAAAGACTTTATGAGAAGAGACAGTTTTGCAGTTAAAGGTTTAGGGTTTATTAAATCGGACCAAAATCCAATGATATCAGAACAAGTAGCTAAAATAGTTAAGAATGATATAATGAAGAGTATGAGTGAATTTGATTATAAGTCTGTACTTAATAAAATAAGAGAAACTGCAGACGAGGTTTTTGATATGGTAACATCTAAGAAGTTCTTATTAGATGGTAAAACAGTATTAAAAACAAAAGATAACACTCTTATATGGAGTGACCATAGAATTAAAGCTGTACGTTTATGGAATAGATTATATCCAGATAATATTATTGAAGTACCTGGAAGTTTTGGAGTTGCTAAGTTAAACTTTGATAAAGAAAACTTAATGAAGTTTGAATCTGAACAACCAGATACATTTAATAAACTATGTGATCAAGCATGGGAACTTATTGTATGGAAAGCTTTAAGAAGTATTGTAACAAAAACTGAGAAATTTAAAGAAGGGAAGGAGAGTGAAACTGATAAGAAGAATATGTACAAGGTGAGCAACTCTGATAAAAAAGAACTGTTTAAAATATATCAGAGTGCTAAAGCATTAACAGATGCTAATGAGTTTAATTTACAGGAAGGAGTTGATTTAATAAGACAAATTGATAAGATGGAAACTAAAGATGAAATATATAACGTCTTTGGTATTGATGTAACATTTGACCCGTATATTGATATTCCAGAAAGTATAGATAAGATTGCATTACCAATGGATATAAGTGAATATCCACTAATATTAGAATGGAATAAGTTTGCATTTGTTGATAGAACAATTGCGACAGAATTTGAACATAAACTGGGACAAGTTGTTACTACAATGGGAATTATGTGTCCATTAAATAAAAATGGAAAGATTATGACTACTAGTATTTTAACAGTATTCTAAAGGAGAATGATGAATAATGAAAGCAATAACAGATAGAATCTTAATAAAGTGTGAAAATGAAGAGCAACAAAAACATTTAAATAACTTGATGAGAATGATACGTAACATGGAAGAAAGTGGTATGAAGATGAATTTAATAGAGAATAGTGAGAGCTTAGATAATCATAAAAGTATTAGAGTAACATTTGTTCCATGGAGTGGTGAAAATGAATAGAACTGAAATTATAAGAAGAAAACAGTATGAGTTTGATTTAACTAAAGTTGCAATGAAAATGATGGCTAACATTCAGAATGGTATATATCCAAAGTCCATACAGCACGCATGTGGGTCTTATAGTGAATTTTGGCATGATCATATAAATTTTATATATGTAAGGTACTATAAAAAGCATGAAAAAAGTCTTGCAGATGAAATTGTTAAATTGGATTTTAAAATAAATAAAAATATTGATGTAAAACCTATATTAGCGCTATTATTAGAGTATAAATTAACACATGCATTAATAGATTTTAATATAACTAGCATAGTGGAATCTAGTATAACTGGAGATAAATCTCATTATGATATACATATTGAATTAATAAATAAAGATGAGGACTATAAAGAATGGTTTGATGACCTTGATTATGAAGTTTTAATTAATAAAATATCAGACATAGCTAAAAAGGATGATAATCATGAATAATAAAAGACAGACAAATATTAAACTATTGGATCCTTTAGCTAGGATTCAGATTATGGAAGTAGTTGAACATATAAAATCTATATTAAGTGAGGGGTACTCTATTGATAAGATTATTGAACATGATGATGCCGATGACCCTAGACCATGTCAAATTATAATAACATATAAAAAGGATAGTGATAATAAATGATATTAACAGCAAAGTTTTATAGTAAAGATGATGATTTAGTACCATTTGGTAAAATGCTTAAAGAATATGATAATAAATATTTTATATATGATTATAGTGTATATAAAATGGGATTTTATAATACACATTGGATTGATATTGAAGTTGAATTTAAAAAGAGAACTGCAGTTAGTATATTAGAACGTAGACATGTGCATGAAGTGTCTAGCGTTATTAGGATGTTAATCGAGAAACTTGAAACTATAGATGAACCTGCAACATGGGAGGAAAGTTCAAATGAAAAGAAATGAATTTACAATAGAACTTCACTCTGATAGAAATATGTTCACAAAGATATTAGATATATTAGATAGAATAACATCAGAAGGTAAAGTTGTAGAAAATTATTATTATAAAGTAAAGATACCAGGACATATTTTATTAACAATTGTACTTAAGGAGAGTGATTAGAAATGCATTATTTTATAGAAATGATTATATCGTATGCACTAATAATCGTATTTGGTGATACATTAATAGATGATTTTAAATCATATAAGGATACTAAAAATAGAGGATTTAGCATGATACTCACTCTTATAGTTATATCATTTAAATTAGCATTTATTCATATGTTAATACTTGTGTTGATATCTATTTCAGCGCAAATTAAATAATGTAATAATTACATATAATAGTATAGTAAAAGGAGGTGAATTAAAGGTGTCGGTTATACAAACGTTATGGTTAATATTATATGATTTTGCGTTAGTATTTATGTTAACAGCAGCATTATATATACTAAGATTAACTATGTATAAATCTGTAGGTAGTACAACTAATGTAGAAAAATTAATATCTATAATAGCATTTGTACTTATATTATCATTTGCAATGTATATTGTATGCCAGTTATGGCAATATAAAGGAGCGTTAATATGATTAAATTTAGTAAAAGAATGGACCCTGAAGTAAAGAAAAAGTTTGACAAGTATGGCGAATTGTTTAAACAGACTCTGCTAAGAGATTTAACAGAGATTAACAAACATAGGGATATTGGAAACAGAATTACATATGAGAATAAGATGCAACTTACTAGCTTAATTAAACAAATACCAAATTATTTAGTTAGTTACTACATCAAAGCTAGTGAATATGACACCACTGATTTATGCATCATGTTTGATGGAGTATGGAGATCTTATTCTAAAGAATTAGAAAGCAAATTAAAAATTATAAATAAAACTAAAAAAGATAAAACTGAAATAGTTGTAGATTACTTGTGTATTTTAATGTGTGTATCTTGTATTAGTAAC
>ERZ1674045.358-NODE-358-length-13048-cov-4.494420_pt1 | contig 13048 bp, 12 predicted proteins | sample MGYA00581131_ERZ1674045 | MGnify/ENA primary metagenome ERZ1674045 (study PRJEB41354, sample SAMEA4873299) | human saliva metagenome | biome: human-associated habitat [ENVO:00009003]; feature: mouth environment [ENVO:08000002]; material: saliva material...
GCCTTTTAGTATTAGGCGATATTTTGAAAGAAATCTTGCCTCCAGGCGTTGTAAATATCGTAACTGGTAAAGGCTCTAAATCTGGTCAATATATCCTTGATCATCCTGGCTTTAGCAAACTTGCTTTCACAGGCTCTACAGAAGTAGGTCTTGATGTATATAAAGCAGCATCTGAACGCTTGATTCCTGCTACATTGGAATTAGGTGGTAAATCTGCGAATATCTTCTTTGAAGATGCAAACTGGAAACAAGCTCTTGATGGGGCAATGCTCGGCATCCTCTTTAACCAAGGTCAAGTATGTTGCGCCGGTTCCCGTATTTTCGTACAAGATACAATTTATGATAAATTTGTAGCTGAACTTTCTAAATTATTTGATAAGGTAAAAGTTGGCTTGCCTTGGGATGAATCTACTCAACTGGGTTCCTTGATTTACGAAGATCAAGTTAAGAAAGTACTTAGCTATGTAGAACTAGCTAAAGAAGAAGGTGCTCGCGTCGTAGCAGGTGGTGTACGCGTTACCGATGGTGAACTTGGTAAAGGTTGTTTCGTAAGACCGACACTTATCGTGGATGCGACAAATGATATGCGCGTAGCTCGTGAAGAAATCTTTGGTCCGGTGGCAGTAGTGATTAAATTCCATAGCGAAGACGAAGTAATCGAACAAGCCAATGATAGTCTATACGGTCTTGGTGGTGGCGTATTTACTCAAAACCTTAACCGTGCTATCCGTGTAGCTCGAGCAATCGAAACAGGTCGTATGTGGGTTAATACATATAACTCCATCCCAGCAGGCGCACCATTCGGTGGTTACAAACAATCTGGTATCGGCCGTGAAACTCACAAAGTTATCTTGGAACACTACACTCAAATGAAAAATATCATTATTAATTTGAGCGATAAACCATCTGGTTTCTATGATTTAGATTAATAATTTAATAGCTTCTCCTTTTACTTATATTTGATAAGAAGGCACCTCGAAGGAGGTGCCTTTTTTGGCATAGCTTGAGGACAGTCTTTTATATATGGATGTATACCATATGTTATAATTAAGGGCATATAAGAGTGTACTGTAGAAGAAACTGGAGAGACAATGAATCATATTTCCTTCAAAAAACTGTATAATCCCCAATATGATTTATTATCTATTAATGATAAGGAAGAATTATTAAGTCAAATAGGAAAAATATATAATTTAGAGTTACTATGTTTTGATGAATTTGATGCATTTGGTAAATCCACCTATACGGCAATATATCGTTCATATGATGGCATAGATTTTGTATTTGTTCCTGGGGATACCGTTAGGCTCGGTCTTAATTTTGACAATAAAAAGGTGCAAGATATTTTTGATAAAGAAAGCTTAATGGATCTTGCCTACGTATTTTTAGATGGTTCCGAAGATGAAATTTATAGTGAAGAGGATATTTTAACTAAGATTAGCGAAGCACTGGCAGATGAGGCAATAATATCCAACATAGAAAATTATCTTACGCATAATTTTACCCAAGAGGGTGAATTTATAATACATCCGCTTTTAGTACAAAAAACGTATAGTGAAACCTGTTGGATACCTATTTCCGATGAGGAACTTATACAAAATAAAGAGTGGCAAAATATGATTAAAAAAGCGGAGATAAAAGGCCTTTCTGAAGTTATGGTTCACAACACAGTTTGCTTATATAAAACAGATGATAGCAATTGGTGTGGCAAATATTATGAAGTCACCACATTTAAGAAACTGTTACAAAACATAAAAGATAATGGATACTCTCTTCCTACACAAAGAGAATGGGAGTATTTATCTGGCAAGGGGTGTAGAACCATTTTTCCTTGGGGGAATAATATAGACTTCTCTATGAATTTAAAACATATGGAATGGATGGATAATGATGGAGCGTATACATTAGAAAAGGAAAACTTTTTTGGATTGATTATCGGTGATGATCCATACTGCAGAGAAATCGTATATGATGATGAGGGATTTTCCTATAAAGGTGGAGATGGTGGCCGTAATATATGTGGAGGATTAGGTGTTGTTTGGGGGTATTTTCCGGTTTCGCCATACTTTAAAGATAAGGAATTATCAATAGGTGATTATATAAATGGTGGATATGATTTCTTTAGGAGGATTATAAGAATTGATGATAGGTGAAGCTCAAGAAGGACATTTAATTGCAAAGATATTTAATGGTTCTGGTGATAAAGCTACAATGACCAATGAACTGCTCATAGAAAAGATAAGCTAATAGCAGATTATGACTCTTCGCTAGAACAATGGCTGAGTGCTGCGGTAGGTGGTTTTACTTTATATGTTATTGGTATTGGAGCTGGTGCACATATATCTGTCAATCGAACCGTGGTTAAATTCGTAGGATATCAAAATCAACTTTAGAAGGGATGAGAAATAATGTTTGTTAATCCATGGCAGTTTTGCGTGGCAATAGTTCTTATGATTTGGGGGACATATTTTATTACATATCGTTTCTGGTGTCGTCGAAAAGGTATTTCTGTAGAGATTTTGTCAGTTAAGCCTAGAATTATTAAAGAACTTCCTAATTTTACAGTTATTTATGGATATGATGTTAAGTATCTATTAAATGGTGTAGAATATACAGCTCAAAGCCTAGAGTTTTACATTACAGTATTGGTTCCAGGGCCGATGATCCCTTATAGTATGACGGGAAAATTGTTACAGAATGGAAAGGTAAGTCTTGATAAAGTAAAAACAAATATGACATATGGCGTTGTATTGTGGGTGTTTGCTATTATTTTCTTGGCTGAGTTATTTTAATAGTTATTTATCTAATCGAATAGAGGTGTGTTTATTAAAAATGGATAAACATGCCTCTATTGTGTATTTAGACATATTTAACTATTAATTACTCTAACATAGATAAGGATTATATTACATCCTTATTTATACATGTATAGTGGTTTATTATGAGGCGTATTTTTTTTGATATTATCGGCCCTATTTTAATAGGTTTATCAATTTCATACTACGTTAGTGTAGTGTGGATTGGTAATGGCTCGTTGTATATTTTGTCCTATAACCCCCAATTTTTGTGTTTCTTATATTTTAAAGGGGCTGCAACTAGAATGCGGTAAAACCGCATTCTGTTACAGCCCCTTTCGAGTTATTCATTATAATTTTGTTTCCATAGTATTAGAAGACATTTTTTATGATGTAGTTGATTACGATGAGTGGAACGATACTAACTACTAAGGTTATTGCTGTATCGCGTACAGACATATTGTATTCTGCAATACATAGTTTTAATAAAGCAAATGCGGTCCACCCATAAACTAAAATATTTAAGATGAATATAACTGTTCTTACTAGACCATATGGGAATGTGGCAGTATAGATGCCTATCATGAACGGCATGAGCACGATATTTTGAACTAACACAAGCAGAGCATATACACTTACACCATACATGAATTGTTTAATTGTATCTGGTAAGTTTACGTTTACTGTAGGATATGTACGCTGACAGTAAAAATTAAAGATATAGCTTGCTAGTAGAGCAGGGATGATAGCTTTCAAAAGTCCTTTAAATATAAGACCCAATAAGGTAGTGAATGAAAAAATGGTAAAGAATTTATAGCCTACAATGCTTGTTGTAATGCAAGCTAAGATATAGGTTAATATTGCCATTGCCAGATACGTAATAATACCCATTGGTAGGGCTTCACTAAGGGTGCCTGTGTTTTTGAGTTCATTGCTACCTTTTTCAGGGGATAAGGTGAGTGTTAATAGATGTGTCCAATTGATTCCGTTCATAATTTCCTCTCTCTCTAAATTAAAATGAATATATATACTGATTATTATAATCAGGTATATGTATATTAAATGAAAGAGAAGCAATCGTTTTATGAAAAACCTTTTAAAGCACTATTTAGTTTTGTTGACGTTAAATATTTTTAAATGTTCTGGCAGGGTAGGTGAACCATCAGCTGATTTTACTTCTACACGAATATTCATTGTTGTGTTGAACTGAGGATACATATTTTTACATTCCTCACAAAGTTGATTGATGCGAAGAAAGAGGTTTTGGATATCATGATTGTGGACCGCATCATATGGAATAGTGAGGCTGAAACTCCAAGCATCTTCTCCGAAAAGGTATCTCCTATAAGATACATAGTTTAATTCTTCATCGGTGAGATATTTTTGAAATAAAGGGTATATGGTTACCAACGGAATATTTGTATAAATGAATTTATCTGTAATAGGGAGGCCGCCACCATCGTAATTTACATTTTCTTCCTGTATTAAAATAGGTAGATTTGGATAGGCGTCGAAGGTTGCGGTCCAGGTGTGGTTAATGTGTTTTTCTATGGTGTAAGGCATATGAGGGTAGTTTTGAGATATATATTCTTTTACTTCCTCAGTAGAATAGTGTGTGAATAGGTGGCATCCAGATGTGGTGAGTAGTATAGCGAGAAACACCATAGTTGTAAAGGCTTTATGCTGTATTTTCATTTCAATGGATCTCCTTCGATTATAAAGGCGTATTCATTACAATAGTATTATACTTAACATAATTTCTTTATTAATATTGGGATAAGCGGAATATTTTTCTGTACTCTTCCGGTGCATCAGAACCATCAGAAGGTTTTATAATAACTCTAATGTATATATGTTCTTTGAAGTCTGGATATGTTTTTGCATATTCTTTGCAGAATTGATCCATTCGATTGTAAAAATTTGTTACATCTTGGTTTTGTATATTTGAATAAGGAATTGGCATTTCAATATACAAAGTAGATGTATCGTATGTAGCATAGGATAACTCCTCTGCTGTTAGATAGTTTTTCATTAATGGGAATGCGGTTATTAATGGAATATTGGTTATCAGTACTCGGTCGACTTGTGGCACTACAGGTGCAGAGGTGTGTATGCCTTCAGATATTTCAATGGGCATTTGTGGATATTTGTCAAAGGTGATTTGCCATGTATTGCCCCTTCGTGACTCTAGGTGATAGGTCAGATTAGGATATTTCTTATTTATATATTGGTGTACCTCATCCTCACTGTAATGGGAGAGAAGATGACAACCTGTTGTCATTATGAGAGAGAATATAATTAATGGTAATAATACAAATCGTTTAAGAGTAAGCGGTTTCATTGTATGTTCCTTTTATAATGCTCTTGAATGTTCAGTAAAATTGTAATACCTTAAAAGGCATTGCTTAATTATTGGCAGAATTTTGGGGTATATTATATTAATTATATTATACCTAAATTATATATTTACTCATATAGTTGATTAGTATAAGCGGATATATGTATTAGAAAATAGTTTGATGTAATAGCTTTCACCCTCGAAATATGATATACTATTCTAACGCGCATAATTCGTGCGCGATAGGAGGAAACACATTTAGATGTTAGAAAAATTTGAACAATTAATGATTAGCGAACCTGTTCTACGTGCGTTAAACGATATGGGCTTTGAAGAGCCTACGCCAATTCAACAGGAAGCTATCCCAGTTGCCATGAGCGGTAAAGACATGATCGGTCAAGCTCAAACAGGTACTGGTAAGACAGCGGCCTTTGGCCTACCTGTATTGGAACGCGTAGACGGCAGTAATCGTCACGTTCAAGTAGTGATTTTGTCCCCTACACGAGAATTAGCTATTCAAGTAGCAGAAGAGCTTAATAAAATGGCTCAGTATACGGATATTACGGCATTGCCTATTTATGGTGGCCAAGATATTAACCGTCAATTCCGTGCATTGAAAAAGAATCCGCAAATCATTGTTGCCACACCAGGCCGATTGATGGACCATATGGATCGCGGTTCTATTAAATTTGAAGACGTTAAGATTGTCGTTCTTGACGAAGCTGATGAAATGTTGAACATGGGCTTTGTAGACGACATCAACAAAATTTTAGGGGCTATCCCAGAAGATCACCAAACATTGCTATTCTCTGCAACAATGCCTAAGGCTATTCGCGAGTTAGCAGAAACATACCTTACAGAGCCAACGTTGATTCGTATGAAACCTACGCAAGTAACGATGGATCTTATCGAACAATACTATATCGAGGTACAAGATCGTCAAAAATTTGACGTGTTGTGCCGTTTGTTCGACTTACAAGCACCAGAGCTGGCTATTATCTTTACACGTACGAAACGTCGTGTTGATGAAGTAACAGAAGCTCTTAAAAAACGTGGCTATATGGCGGAAGGTATCCATGGTGATTTATCACAACAAAAACGTGATAGTGTAATTCGTCAATTCCGAGAAGGTACAATTGACATTCTTGTAGCTACTGATGTGGCTGCTCGTGGTCTTGATATTTCCGGTGTATCTCATGTATATAACTATGATTTGCCACAAGATCCTGAAAGCTATACGCATCGCGTAGGTCGTACAGGCCGTGCAGGTAAGGCAGGCGAAGCCTATACATTTGTTATTCCTCGTGAAATTGAACACCTTCATGCTATTGAACGTTTAACGAAACGCAAAATTGCGAAGCGTCGTGCGCCGTCCTTAGGTGAAGTTTTGGAAGGCCAACAACGTATTGCTGTTGAAAGTTTAGTTGAAATGGCAGGCAATGTAGAAGAGTTGGCGCCATTTAAAGTAAGTGCTGAAGAGTTGCTGAATGATACTGATTCTGTTACATTGTTGGCCGCGGCTCTTAAGTTGTTAACTAAAGAACCAGATACAACACCTGTCAATATTACGGAAGAAAAACCTTTACGCGTGCGTCGTCGCCGTGAAGGTGGTCGAGGTGATCATCGCCGTCGTGATGGAGACCGTCGTAGAGATGGGGAACGCCGCCGCGATGGTGAGCGTCGTCGTGATGACCGTCCGCGCCGCAGTCGTGATGATCGCAAAGGTGACCGCCGTGATAGCCGTCGTCGTGATGATCGTCGTAGCGACCGTCCTAGAGCCGATCGTAAACCACGTCATCAAGGTGAAGGATTTAAACCATATTTTAAAGACTAATTACAGTGTGAATTTGGTTTAATACAGAGCTTGAATATAGATTAATAGTAAATATGAGTTATGAGAAACGTGGGTTGTATAAATCCACGTTTTTTATTGCTTAAAATCTACTGGAATGGTACAATAAATAATAATTATTATTTGAAAATGGACGATAGAGTACCAATATGTTTCCAAGTGGAGAAAGGTAGATTATTATGGATATCGCACAAATTTTGCGAAGCGAAGGGTTTAAGGTAACTCCTCAACGAATTGCAATTTATGATGCTTTGCGTGGTCACCACAATCATCCAACGGCAGAGATGATTTATCATAGATTGCGTCCTATGCATCCAAGCATGAGTTTAGCAACAGTATACAAAACAATGGAAATTTTTGAAAAAATTGGCCTTGTTAAAGTGTTAGAAGTAGGCGATGAACGAGCTCATTACGATTGGGATACGACTGCGCATGCTCACATTCGCTGTGTTCGTTGTAACAAGGTAGAAGATATGATGAATGTCGATCTTCATGCTATTTCCGATATTGCTGGAAAAGCTAGTGCTTATCAAATTACAGGACAACAAATTACATTCGAAGGCGTATGCCCAGAATGTGCAAAAAAAGAAAGTCACTAACAGACGCCCCCTGCGTATAAGATGCAGGGGGTTTTTGAGTAAAAATAGAGTGGAAAGGAAATTTAATGTTTATTATAGGTTCACATTTATCAATATCAAAAGGGTATTTACATATGGGAAAGGAAGCCACTAAGATTGGGGGCAATACATTTCAATACTTTACGCGCAATCCTAGGGGTGGTAGCATGCGTGCTCTCGATGTGGAGGATATGAATAGCCTTAGTGCGTATATGAAAGAACATAACTTTGGTACCTTGTTAGCCCATGCACCTTACACGTATAATCCATGTGCAGCAAAGGAAGATTTGCGCGCTTTTGCAAAACAATCCATGAAAGAAGATTTAGAGCGCATGGAATATTTACCCGGCCAGATGTATAACTTTCATCCCGGCAGTCATGTAAAGCAAGGTGTTGACCAAGGCATCGAATACATTGTGGAGTGCTTGAATGAAATCTTATTCCCAGGTATGAAAACCACGGTTCTTTTAGAGGTTATGGCTGGTAAGGGTACGGAAATTGGCTCTCGTTTTGAAGAAATTGCTCGTATTATTGACGGTGTAAAATTAAAAGAGTACATGGGTGTTTGTGTAGATACTTGCCATATTCACGAAGGTGGTTATGACATCGTTAATAATTTAGATGGTGTCATCGACGAGTTCGATCGTATTGTTGGTCTTGACCGTTTGAAAGCGATTCACTTGAATGATTCAAAAAATCCTATGGGGGCACATAAAGATCGTCATGAAAAAATTGGGGAAGGTCATATCGGTATCGATGCAATTGCCCGCATTGTAACACATCCTAAATTGACGAATTTGCCATTCTACTTGGAAACGCCAAATGAATTAGATGGTTATGCTAAAGAAATTGCTATGTTGCGCTCTATCGTAGAGAATCAATAATTAAGCAAAACTGTAAATTTAGTTATATAATAATTGGTATAAACTAAATTTATATAAGGTATAGGGAGAACTGGAAAGGGGGATGAAATGCGTTTTTTACATACTGCAGACTGGCATTTAGGGCGTATATTTTATGGTCAGTATTTAACGGAAGACCAAGCTCATGTATTGGAGCATCAGTTCTTTTCTATTTTGAAAGACGAAAAAATCGATGGCATATTGCTTGCAGGGGATGTATTTGATCGGGCGGTACCGCCTATAGAAGCCATTGAATTATGGGATTCCATCATTACGCGTCTTGCTATGGATTATAAGATGCCACTCTTTGTAGTAAGTGGCAATCACGATGGGGCTGAGCGCCTCGAAGTGGGACGTTCTATGTTGGGCCAATCTGGCATTCATATTTGGGGTTCACCTCATCACGCGTTACGTCCCTTTGAATTTGAAAGCTCCGATGGTAGGGTGGCTATTTGTCCTATGCCGTTTAGCGAACCTCGTCGCATAGGTGACGCTTTGGGACTGAGCTCCAGTGAGTCAAAACCAGTTGATACGGATACGACTGATGATACTTTATTTTCCTATGTAGATGATAAGGATCAAGAAGAGGTCGCACTTAATTTACATAATTATGACCTAATGTATCAGGCTTGGTGTGATTATTTACGAAATCAAGTGCCAAAGGGGATGCGTAGCATCGCCATTAGTCATGCCTTTGTGATGGGCGGTGAGGTCGGTGGTTCTGAGCGTACCTTGTCTGTAGGTGGTAGTGAACAGGTAAGTCCTCACGTTTTTAAGGACTTTCACTATACAGCCCTTGGCCATTTACATGGACCTCAACGGATGGGGGCAGACTATATTCGCTATAGCGGATCACCTTTAAAATATTCCTTTGATGAACATATGCAGAAGAAGTCTTTTACCATTATTGATATGGATACAAACGGGAAGGTAGATATTAGTACCATTCCTGTAGAGCCAAAGAGAGATGTAGTTATTTTAGAAGGGTATTTTGAAGATTTACTAAATAATAAGGAATTACAGGCTAAGCATAAAGACGATTATGTGCAGGCTCGATTGCTCGATACGATGCCTATAATGGATGGGATGGCCAAATTACGCCAAGTGTATCGTTGCTGTATGACGATTGACCTAGTAGGTCGTGTGGCAGCGCCTATGGCTGACATGGGGGATGTAGTTTTTAAAGAGTTAAACGAGCGTGAATTATTTAATCAGTTTGCTGAAACCGTGTGGAAAGAGCCATTAACAGAGGCGGAACAGTCATATATCGACTCTGTGTGGGACCGAATTATCAAGGAGGACTAGATGAAGCCTATATCACTAACAATAGAAGCCTTTGGTCCATACCGTGATTCGGTTACCTTGGATTTTAGTAAATTAGAGAATCATTCTATGTTCCTCATCTCTGGTCCAACAGGAGCAGGGAAAACATCCATTTTAGATGCTATGGTGTATGCCTTGTATGGCGAGCCAAGTGGAGAAGTGCGGAAAACCGATGCTATCCGCAGCGATTTTGCGGAAGCTGAGCGCATGACGCGTGTAGATTTTTCCTTTGCTATCGGAGATGCTCAATATCGTGTTGAAAGATTACCAAAACAGATGGTAGCCAAAAAACGCGGTACAGGTATGCGCGAACAGAATGCTAGTGCCACTGTCTATGAAATGAAAGCTGGTGAGTGGAAGGTTATCGCTACCTCTGCGGCTGCCATTCGTGATACGATTCAACGAATCATAGGTTTTCGGAAGGATCAATTTTTACAAGTGGTATTGTTGCCACAAGGGGAATTCCGGAAATTACTAGTAGCCTCCACTAGTGAGCGTGAAGAATTACTACATACTCTGTTTAGAACAGAGCTATACCGAAAATTACAAGAGGCCCTTAAAGCTGCTTATGATGAAGCGAAATCAGGTATAGAGGTAAATCTCACTAAACAAACGGCGTTGATACAGTCTATTCCTCGCGATGAAGAGACTCCTGTGCTAACTGTCGAACATGTACGTGAACTGTTATCTAATCGAGTACCACATCGTGATGTACTTGTATTAGAACGAGATAGGGCTGTTAATGAGGTAGAACAATTTAATGCCTTGCGTAAGGAGTGGGCCTTATATAATCAAGCGCAACAATCTCTTGTAGAGGCTACATCTAAATTGGACTTGGTAAAAGCTAAAGAACCTGAGCGCACACAATTGAGTGAAAAGGTCCAATTCCTCAATTCCTTATCTCCAGTTCATGCATTGTATCAACAATACATAGATAAACAGTCTAGTTTAACAACATTAAAACGGGCACTGTCCGATGCAGAAAAAAGTGTGGACACTGCTACTCAACATGAGACTAACTGTATAGAGGTTCATGAAGCGTTAGAATCTCAAGGTGAGACGATACAATCTAAGAGGACTACTTTGGCTCAACTCCAACAACAGGCTGAAAAGTTTGATGAGTTAGGATTGTTGAAAAAAAAGATGTCTACACTACGTGGTAATGTAAAACAATTGGATAGTAAAAAGAGTGAAGCTGACCTAGAGATACAACGCCAGCTCATCAAACAGATAGAAGTAGATGTTGAGGGTTTACGTAAACGCTTTCAAGAGAATAGTACACTACTGGAGCAGGTTCCTGTTATTCAAGAACAGCTTAATCATGTGCACAGATATTCTGAGTTGGTAGAAGAAATTAGTCAGGTTCAAAAAGAAATCGACATTAAGGATGAGACCTTAGCAGCTCTTGATAAAACAGTGAAAGAGGCGAAGGTACATTTAGAGCGGCTAGAGCATTTAATGCAAGAAGGGCGCGCGTATGAACTGGTTCCTTTCGTAAAAGAAGATGAGCCTTGCCCCGTATGTGGATCTACAGAACATCCTCATTTAGCAACTAAGCCAGAATTATATCCTACTAAGGATGAGGTTGAAGCTGCTCGAGGTATTCGTGATAAAGCGTTACAACAACAAGCGAATGAAGTTGGTCAAAGGGATGCGTTAGTGGGGCGGATGTATGAATTATCTAACCATATGGACGCACAAGTTTCGATTCTTCAGTCCTCTATAGATGGTTTTTCTAAGGAAAATTTTGCATCGCTTCAACAAGTTCTGTTATCTCAAATGGAACGATTCAAAACGTTACGTGGTGAATCTGAACAGCTAGGTAAGACTATTTCTGATGCGGAGCGTAGGTTAAGCACCGCTAAGGATAGGTTGGCTAAATCAGAACTTGCGCATAATGAATTGCTTAAAGCATTGCATGAACTAGAGATTAGTATCAGTTCTGTACAAGCAAAAATAGATTCCTTATCAGAGTCGTTGCCTACTACGGATATAGAGTTGTGGCGTAAGCAAGTGACATTCTTAGCATCAGAAATTAAAGAGTATGATGCGCAGTTAACAGTGACTACAAAACAATTAGAGGAGGCTCGAGGGCAGCTAAGTGCTAAACGAGGTCGACTAGAAATCTTATCTTCTCAAGTAAAAGAAGAACAAAAGAATCTTGATTCGCTCCATGGGGAATATATACAGTCATTGCAATCTATATCGTTAAGTGAAATTGATTTTGTAGAAGCGTTGAGTGACTTTAATGCGTTAGAGGATTTTAAATCTAAGTTATATGACTTGGAAGAGGCCTTTAGTACTGCACAAGCTGTATATGATGCGGCACTAAAGACTACGGAGGCTGTGGTTAAACCTAGCGATACTGTTTCGGATGAAGTATATGATGCAGCGGTAGAACGTCGCGATATATTGGTAGGCAATTTGGCGGCCTGGGATAAAGAAACACAGCATATAGAAACTACACTTGCTTCACTAGAGGAAATTGAATCAGCTATGGGTGAGGCCCGAGAGAAGGTAGCCTTCTTAAGTCGATTGAATGATCTCGCTAATGGGGGGGAACAAGGTTTTAAAAATGTCACCTTTGAGCGCTATGTATTGGGGGCCATTTTAGATGAGGTTGTTTATGCAGCCAATTTACGTCTTCAAAAGATGAGCCGTAGCCGTTACTCTTTGGAGCGTTCAGACTATACCGGTGGCGGCCGTGGCAAGCAAGGCCTTGATTTGGCCGTAATGGACGCTTTCACAGGACAATCTAGACCTGCGAATACCTTGTCTGGTGGTGAAACCTTTTTGGCCTCTATGGCACTTGCCTTAGGTCTTGCCGACGTGATTCAAAGTTATGCCGGTGGTATTCATATGGATACGATATTCATTGATGAAGGGTTTGGTACACTTGACCCTGATACATTGGAGCTCGCTATGGAAACATTGGTACAACTACAATCATCGGGGCGCCTCATCGGTATGATTTCTCATGTACCGGAATTGAAAACTCGTATACCTGCTCATTTAGAGGTTACACGTGGTGATGATGGCAGTATGGCAAAATTTGTGATTAACTAGCTATAGAATTATAAAATGTGATACTATTAAAAGAGGATAATTCCTACAAAAACATACTGTATTTATAAAAGGAGGTCCTATGAAGTTTTCATTTGCTCACAATAATATAAATGTTAAGGATCTTGATAAGAGTTTAGCCTTCTATAAAGAGGCTT
>ERZ1674045.359-NODE-359-length-13022-cov-2.388602_pt1 | contig 13022 bp, 12 predicted proteins | sample MGYA00581131_ERZ1674045 | MGnify/ENA primary metagenome ERZ1674045 (study PRJEB41354, sample SAMEA4873299) | human saliva metagenome | biome: human-associated habitat [ENVO:00009003]; feature: mouth environment [ENVO:08000002]; material: saliva material...
AATTACTTTTGATAGCGAGTTTTGGCTGAATTATCTCTTTTATCAAGATATTCAGAGAAGAAATATAGAAGATTTATTATATGAACCTAATTCTGTAGAAAAATTAAGAGAATATGCCTTGCAATTGTATACAAAAGGCTTTTCTAAAGAGGAAATATATCAGATATTCCTTAAATCCGACATCGAATTGCAGAATGATAAAACAGAAGAATCATATATAGATACATTGGAAGATGTAATGGATATGATAGTAGGTTGGTATCCAAGTAGAAATATTGATTTTGAAAATGAAGTAAAGAAAATATGAACCTATTCACTAAAAATATAAAACGCAATGGCTATATTGTAGTAATTTGCCATATAATATTAGTTTGTTTCTACAATATATTCAATCATATAACAAAACTAGGAATGCCTGAGCTACATTCCTTTTCATTAGAAGGATTACAAGCCCTTGTAGGAACTTTTGCCATACCTATGATGTTGCTCTTTGATTCGTATAGACACGGTGATTGGGTGCTGAACACTACCAATAAACTCTTAGTTATTGCTCCATTCCTATTTTATATACTCCTCCCTATTATTTTTAAAAAGAAAACGCCTTTGAATTTCAAAAACTATTTTTTTACCATAGATGTTATTACATTTATAATATACGGACTTATAATGCTACCTACTTTAGCTGTGGGTTTATCAGCTGTTATAGCTGTACCAGCTTATATTTTTATGCTGTATTATCGAAATCAACAGTATAAGAAAGGACTATTTAATTGAAAAAATCGTCATTTGTAATTCGTAATTCGTAATTATTTATTATCTTTGCGGTGTTTAATTAACAAACCTTAATAAAAATGTATCCTATAAAATTTAAACCAATCCTCAAAGAACGCCTTTGGGGTGGTACTAAACTAAAAACTTTATTCAACAAACCTATTGAAAGCGACATTACTGGCGAAAGCTGGGAGGTATCGGGCGTTCCTGGTGATATTTCAGTAGTAGCCAACGGGGCTCTTGAAGGCAAAAGTCTGCAAGAACTTATTGATTTATATCCTAATGAGTTGCTTGGCAAGCACGTGCACGAGCGTTTTGGTCGCGATTTTCCTATCCTTATTAAATTTATAGATGCACGCGAAGACCTTTCTATACAGGTGCATCCTAACGATAAATTGGCTAAAGAACGTCATAATTCTTTTGGTAAAACGGAAATGTGGTATGTGCTTCACGCCGATGCTGGTGCTGAACTGATTGTCGGTTTCAACAAAACAGTTAGCAAAGAAGAGTACCAACAGCACCTTGACAAGGGTACGCTTACTGATATTCTCAACTACGAAAAGGTGAAAGATGGTGATACTTTCTTTATCAATACAGGTAAAGTGCACGCTATCGGTAAGGGGATTATCATTGCTGAAATTCAGCAAACTAGCGACATTACTTATCGTGTATATGACTTCGAGAGAAGGGATAAAAATGGCAATCTGCGCGAATTGCATACTGAATTAGCGCTTGATGCTATTGATTACGAGAAGAAAGATGACTTCAAAGTAAAATACACTAATACGGCTAATGAGGTGAACAAAGTGGTGAATTGTCCTTATTTTATTACTAATTTGTTGCCTCTTACAGTTGGTTTTGAGAAGTCGCTTGCTCAAGATGACTCTTTTCACATCTATATGTGTGTAAAAGGAGAGGGTACAATAGGTGATGGCACTACCGAATTATCTATCAAACAAGGTGAAACAGTGCTTTTCCCTGCTTCTTGTAACAAATTAGAGGTGAAAACTAAGGGAATGGACTTGTTAGAGGTGTTTATTTAGTCGTTAGTGATTAGTCCGTTAGCAGTTAGAAAGCGACCTATGCTAAGACTAAGAAGCTGAAGAATAACAACTAAAAACTAAAAATATGTATATATCAAGAATTAAGGGATTAGGGTTTTACGTCCCTGACAATATAGTAACCAACGATGATTTATCGAAGCTAATGGATACTAGCGACGAGTGGATACAAGAGCGTACCGGTATAAAAGAACGCCGACACGTGCTAAAAGGGACTGATACCACTACCTCAATGGGGGTGAAAGCCAGTCTTAAAGCCCTCGAAGCTGCGCAAGTGAGTAAAGATGATATTGACTTTGTTATCTTTGCGACTCTTAGTCCGGATTATTACTTCCCTGGGTGTGGAGTGTTAGTCCAAAAAGAATTAGGACTAAAAACAGTGGGAGCCTTAGATATTCGCAACCAGTGTTCGGGTTTTATCTATGCGCTATCGGTAGCTGACCAGTTTATCAAAACTGGTATGTACAAAAATATCCTTGTAATAGGTGCTGAAACGCAATCACCTGCGTTGGATATGAGCACACGTGGACGCAATATGGCGGTACTTTTTGGCGATGGTGCTGGAGCTGCTGTGGTGTCTCGCTCTGATGACTCTGCTCGCGGTATTCTCTCTACACACTTGCACAGTCAAGGAGAGCACGCTACTGAATTGGCGATGATTACCCCTGGTGTAGGTACTAAATGGGTGCCTCAGATTTTGGCTGAAAATGACCCTAATGATGTGAGTTATTACCCTTATATGAATGGTCAGTTTGTATTTAAGAATGCTGTAGTACGCTTTGCAGAGGTAATAGAAGAGGGATTGAGAGCTAATGGACTTAGTCGCGAAGATATTAGTATATTGATTCCTCATCAAGCAAATTGCCGTATATCACAGTTTGTTCAGCATCAATTCAAACTCTCTGATGAACAAATGTTTAACAATATAATGAAGTATGGTAATACTACCGCTGCTTCTGTGCCTATCGCTCTTACTGAAGCAGTACAACAAGGCAGAATAAAAGAGGGCGACTTAGTAGTGCTCGCTGCTTTTGGTAGTGGTTTTACGTGGGGTAGTGCTATCATTCGTTGGTAATCTTTACCTACTATAAACAATCAATAAAAAAAGCTGTTGAACAATCTGTTCAACAGCTTTTTTTATTGATTTACTATTTATTATTTGTCATTAACCTCTAATACTATAGGGCAATGGTCGCTATGTTTTGCTTCAGGAAGGATAAGTGCTCGCTCCATACGGTTTTCTAAAGGGGCTGATACTAAGTGATAATCAATACGCCAGCCTTTGTTGTTATTGCGGGCATTGGCACGATAACTCCACCAAGAGTATTGATGAGGTTCTTTGTGAAAATATCGAAAGCTATCTATAAACCCACTCTTCATAAACTTATCTAACCATTCGCGCTCTATAGGTAAGAAGCCCGATACAGTAGCATTGCGCACAGGGTCGTGTATGTCTATCGCTTGATGACAGATATTGTAGTCGCCACAGATAACAAGATTAGGTATTGTTTGTTTCAACTTGTCGATATATTTCTGAAAGTCTGCCATAAAGGTTAGTTTAAAGTCTAAACGGTCAGGATTGGTACCTGAAGGCAGATAAAGACTCATCACTGAGAGGGTATCGAAGTCCGCGCGGAGTACTCGTCCTTCTTTATCCATATAATCAATACCTGTTCCTACCTCTACATGTTTAGGCTTGATTTTAGAGAGAATAGCCACACCACTATAACCTTTCTTTTCGGCACTGTGGTAATACTGATAGGTATAACCTAACTCAGTAAATACTTCAGTAGGTATTTGTGCTTCTAAAGCCTTAATCTCTTGCAGACAAAGCACATCGGGGTTAGCACTTTTCAACCACTCTGTAAAACCTTTAGTAAGAGCAGCACGAATACCATTTACATTATAACTGATAATCTTCATTAGTAACCTGTTCCTTTTTCACCTTTTAAAATAGCAATACCATTAGAGGTACCTATGCGCTCTACACCAAGGGCTACATACTGCATTGCAGTCTCGTAGTCGCGGATACCTCCAGAGGCTTTTACCTTTGCCTTGCCTTGTACGCATTCTTTCATCAGTTTTACATCAGCAAGAGTAGCTCCACCTGTGCCAAAACCAGTAGAAGTCTTTACAAAATCGGCGTGTGCCTCAAGGGCTAACTTACAAGCTAAGCGTTTTTCTTCGTCTGTCAGATAGCAAGTCTCAAGTATTACCTTTAGCACCCGATTTTCACCTACACACTGTTTTAAAGCGGCTATATCCTCTAATACCTTTTGTGTTTCCCCCGATTTAAGCCAACCTACATTGAGCACCATATCTATCTCGTCGGCACCATCAGCAAGGGCTTGAGTCGTTTCAAAATATTTAGCTTTGGCTGACATTGCTCCTAAAGGAAAGCCTACCACACTGCAAACCTTTATATCAGTGCCAGCTAAGAATTTCTTAGCAGCAGCCACATAACAACTATTCACACATACTGAATAGAAATCGTACTCTACTGCTTCTTTGCAAAGGGTTTCTATCTCAGCAAGGGTAGCTGTTGCTTTTAGAAGCGTGTGGTCTATTAGTTTATTTAATTTCATATATTGTTTGGTTTTTATTTTTTCGATAAATCAACTTTGGCAAAATACGTGCTATTTTACCAGCTTCATCTCGTCAATCAGATAGCCTGCCCCTGCATATTTATCAATAATAAAGAGCACATAGCGAATATCTACCATTATATTACGACAGATATTGGGGTCGTAATGTATGTCGCTCATAGTGCCTTCCCATACACGGTCGAAATTAAGCCCTATCAGATTGCCTTTGGCGTCAATAGCGGGACTTCCTGAGTTACCTCCTGTTGTGTGGTTAGTAGCTACAAAGCACACAGGCATCTTTCCGTTTTTACCATAAATGCCATAATCTTTCTTCTCGTAGAGCTCACGCAACTTAGCTGGTACATCAAACTCATAGTCATTAGGCACATATTTCTCCATAACCCCGTCTAGATAAGTCATATAATCGTAAGTTACTGCATCGCTGGGCGAGTAGCCTGCTACCTTGCCATAAGTTACGCGAAGAGTGCTATTAGCATCAGGGAAAAGACGATCTTCAGGCTTAGCAAACTCTAAAAGAGCTTTCATATAAGTACGTTGCAGCGCAGTAATCTCATCATTTAAACGATAGTAATACGGACTTACCTTTTCGATATAGTGCAACACCAATTCGCGTACAAACTGTACTCCTACATCTTGTTGCATACGGGCTTCAAAATCCTCTTGAGGTAGGTTAAGTACCTTTTCTATTTCGCTATAAGAAGTTAAAAATGATTCGTTGTACAGTTTATCTGCTAAGGCTGAAGCGTTAAGATTTTGCAAGTTAGCTGACAATAAGTGCGCTGGCATTGCTTGAACGTAGTAGGCTACTGCTTTCTCAAATACAGCTTTGTCTACCGCCTTATCGTTGTTTTTAAATACCGTTTGAAGGCTGTTTAAAAGATTCTGACGGCGGTCAGCAAATGATTGTGCTCCTTTTTGATGTAGGGCATTTTGCAATTGTAATACTCTATAACCATTGCTCAAAAGGTCGATGTTGCGCAATACTAATTCTGAAAAGAGATCATTAGCCAAAGCATAGTCTTGCATTTGCGCGTATTTCTCAGCAAATTGTGGTAATAATTGTCCGTAAACAGCTGTTTTACCATTCTTTTCAAGAGTTTTTTGGAATTTTTCTTCTTGTTTTCTCTTCAAAGCTACCGCTCCTGATTTCTTCAAACCTTGCGTTTCGCCTATCCATTTCTTCCAATAGTTGGCTACACTAGCGTATTTAGAGGCATATTTAATTTTTATTTCAGGGTTAGCACGCATAAAACCATCTTGAGTTTTAAGCACCACATCGCGAATACCTATCTTAGCAGGATTCAACACATTTACGATTTGCTCCACCGCTACCGCAGGCAGATACTCCTGAGTGCGACCAGGATAACCGAATACCATCGTAAAATCGCCTGCTTTTACGCCTTTTAATGAAATAGGGAAAAAGTGCTTAGGGCGATATGGTACGTTATCTTTTGAATACTCAGCAGGACGGTTGTTTTTGTCAGCATATACACGGAAAAGAGAGAAGTCGCCTGTATGTCGCGGCCATACCCAGTTGTCAGTATCCGAACCAAACTTACCTATAGCTGAAGGTGGAGCCCCTACCAAACGCACATCTTTAAACGTTTCTACTACGAAAAGGATATATTGGTTTCCATCATAGAAAGCACGAATGCGGTTCTCTTGCCATGATTCTTTAGGCGAACTTTTTACTAACGAAGCTACATTGCGCTCTATCTTAGCCGCACGCTCATTCTCATCACTAATGGCAGCCGTTCCTTCTAATACTTTCTGGGTAACATCTTCAATACGCACAATAAAAGTAACTTCTAAGTGCTTGTTAGGCAACTCTTCAGATAAGTTTTTTGCCCAAAAACCATTTGTTAGGTAATCGTTTTGCAAAGACGAATGCGATTGTATTTGCGAATATCCACAGTGGTGATTCGTGAGCAAGAGCCCTCTGCTCGAAATCATCTCTGAGGTACACCCCCCGTTGAAGTGCGGTACCGCATCTTTCAAACTCGATTTGTTTACACTGTAAATATCGCTCACCGACATTTTCATTCCCAAAGACTTCATCTCTTTGGCATTCATCCCTTCTAAAAGCGAAGGAATCCACATACCTCCTTGCTGCGCAGTTAAGCCCATAGGCAACCAACTGCAAATAAGCAATAAAAGAATAAATTTTACTTGTTTTTTAGTGTTCATTATTTTAATAGTTTTAAAAATTCGGTTTCAACTGATGTTTGTTATTATAGAACTCCTCAATAACCCTAATAACCTCATCTTCGGTATCTACCAAATGCACAAGATTCATATCCTCAGCATTAATATTGCCAAATTTCTCTAATAATACCGTCTTTATCCATTCTAATAGCCCTCCCCAATAGTCTGTTCCTACTAAAATAATAGGTATTTGATCTATTTTTCGGGTTTGTACGAGAGTTAGCGTCTCAAAAAGCTCATCAAGAGTACCAAAACCACCCGGCATAGCCACAAATGCCTTAGAATATTTTACAAACATCACCTTGCGGGCAAAAAAATAATTGAATTTAATATTCTTATCGTGGTCTATATAGCTATTATTAGTTTGTTCAAAAGGTAAATCGATATTGAGCCCTGCCGATACACCTTTATTGAGGTGCGCCCCTTTGTTGCCCGCCTCCATAATCCCTGGGCCACCCCCTGTGATGATACCAAACCCCTCATCTACAATCTTTTGGGCAATGCGCACTGTCAGTTCGTAATAAGGCGTTTCAGGCTTGATACGTGCCGACCCAAAGATACACACACACGGACCTATAGAGCTCATTTGCTCATAGCCGTGCACAAATTCTCCCATTATTTTAAATATCGACCAAGAGTCATTCGTCTTGATTTCATTCCAAACTTTTGAATGTTTTTTCATCTTTTACAATTTATCATTTGTCATTTCCTTTAGGTAATAAAGGATTGCCTTTCAGCGCATTTTCTACTAATTCAGGCAAACGGTCAGGCGTACAAGCAAAGCAGGCAATACCTAGTTTGCTAATCTCCTTACCAAGTTTTTCATCATAATAAGGCTTACCATTGTCCGAAAGCGCTAAGAGTACTATCACCTTTACCCCATCTTCGTGCATCTCGTTCAGGCGACGCAAAAGCCCAGCACGCACCCCCCCCTCATAAAGGTCAGAGATGAGAATAAACATCGTCTTGCGCGGATTTTCTATCAAACTCTGGCAGTAAGCCACCGACTTATTAATGTCAGTACCCCCATCCAACTGTAGCCCAAAAAGCATATCCACAGGGTCTTGCCTACATAGCTCCGTTAGGTCTGTTACTTTGGTATCAAATGCCACCACGTGTGTATCAAGTGCAGGCATACTCGCAAAGATAGCCCCCATTACCGACGAATAGATGATAGAATCGCACATCGAACCACTCTGGTCTATATCTAATATCACCGTCCAATTCTTCTGCTTTTGGGTGCGTTCAAAGAAATAGAATTTCTCCGGAATAAGCCGCTTGGTAGCAGTGTCGTAGTTTTTAAGGTTGCGCTGAATAGTGCGTTTCCAGTCAGTAGACGAAAAGTTAGCGATAGGCGTATGCGATTTCTTGTTCAGAGCTCCCGTCACTGCTCTACGCAAATTCTGTTCCATACGCTTCATAATTTCATCTACCACCTCTTTCACTAATTGGCGTGCTGTATCTTTCGATTTTGCAGGTATCTGGTCTTTCAGAGCCATCAGCGTACCTACCATCGAGAGGTCTGGCTTCACATTCTTGAGGGTTTCAGGCTCAAAAAGCAATTTAGTAAGCCCTTTGCGCTCTATCGCATCTGTTTGTATAACGCTCACCACATCAGGCGGAAAGAACGAGCGAACATCTGTCAGCCATTTAGCTAAGTTAGGGGCTGAGTTCCCCAATCCTGCTGAGCGCTTACCACCAGCATTACCCCCTTTCCCATCTGTATGGTCATACAGAGCCGCCAGCGTAGCGTCCATAAGCGACTGCTGTTCGTCTAAGGCAACCCCTTCCATAGCAGGAGCATCTTGCCCCAATATGAGGCGCCAACGTGTAAAATGAGCTTCCATTTATTTAGTATTTCTTCTTTATAAAATATAAAACATCAGCCCTATCTGCAAGATATTCGATTTCAGGCTTGTTCCATCGGTAGTCTCGGCATTTTTAAGTAGCGGAGTAAGGTTGTACTGTACAAAAAAGTTCAAGGCATTATACCCAAACGCTATATAAGGTTTTAGCTGAAACTCCCTTTTCAACTGACTATTAGCAAACGAAGTAGAAACATCATCGGCAGTGTACAAACTCTTACTGCTGAAGATATACGCCAATCGCACCCCCGCATACACACGCCAAAACTTATGCGAATAAGGCGTAGAGGTACGAAAACGAAACTCAGCCGGTATCTCTATCGTATGCGTCTCAAAGAAATTGCGAGACAGATTCAAATCTCTAAAGTGCTCTACAATTTCATAGCTAATACCCGCGCTAGTTTTTTTCGCTAACATATTGTTATACACGCGGTCATAGGCGTAGCCAATCCCCAAGCCGAAGCCCAAATTGCGCTCCGCATTCAAAGGTAGGTCGCGTATATACCCCAAGTGCAAGCCTCTCGAAAGGTTGTGCTGCACCACATTAGACGCCTTACCCGCCAGATAATCATAGGTAAACCCCAAATAAAATTGGTCTTCTAAGTAAAGCGAATCAACCACTGAAGTTGGTGCCACCCGCTCTTTTTCAGTATCAATCATACCATCATCAGTATCCTCTTGCGCCACTGACCACAGAGAGATATGAAAACAAAAAACTAACAGAAAGATATTTAATTTATTCATTACTACGTGTGTACTATATTTTTGGCAAAGATAAGAATAATTAATCAATTAGCAAATTACATTTGAGTTGTTAATTGCACGCCTAAACCTCCCAGCCTTCTCATTCTTCCCATACACATAAAATATTTCTCCCTTTACTTTAGATATACCTACCCTTTAGGAAGAGCGAACGATGAGCGAAGGATAAGCGAAGGATAAGCGAAGAATAAACATCTAACCAGCCTTCTCAGCCCTCCCAATCCTCCCAGTTCTCAATAATAACCCTGTCATTTTGTCAGTTTTTGCACTATGGCAAATAATTTGCTATAATAAAAGGGACAATAACAGAAAAATAGTATGAATACCGAAGATATCAAAGACGAGGAAGTGAAAAACACTCCTGAAGTAGAAAAAACAACTGCTGAAGCTACAGCAGAAGCCAACACACCTGCTGAAGAGACGGCAGAAGACCTATTAGCAAAAGAAAAAGACAAATACTTGCGACTTTTTGCCGAGTTCGAGAACTACAAAAAGCGCACTGCTAAAGAGCGTGTTGAGTTATTTAAAACTGCCGGACAAGACATTTTGTCAGCTATGCTGCCCGTAGTCGATGATTTCGACCGTGCTTTGGCAGAACTTTCTAAGTCAAGCGACAAAAATACACTGATGGGGGTTGAGCTTATCTATAACAAACTTATGACTACCCTCAAACAGAAAGGATTAGAGAAAATGGAGGTAGCTCCTAATGATGTGTTCGACAGCGAGCACCACGATGCTGTTACCCAAATACCCGCACCTACTCCCGATGCCAAAGGCAAAATCATCGATGTAGTACAAACAGGGTATAAGTTGGGCGATAAGATTATCCGTTTTCCTAAAGTAGTGGTAGCACAATAACTAACTAAAAAATGAAAAAAGATTACTACGAAATTTTAGAAGTATCCAAGACGGCTAGTGCAGCCGAGATAAAGAAAGCCTATCGTAAACAAGCATTGAAATATCACCCCGATAAGAACCCAGGTGATAAGGAAGCAGAAGAAAAGTTCAAACAAGCAGCCGAAGCCTACGAAGTCCTAAGCGACGAAAACAAACGCGCCCAATACGACCGATTTGGTCACGCAGCTTTTGAAGGCGGTATGGGCGGCGGAGGCTTCTCAATGGACGATATTTTCAGCCAATTCGGCGATATATTTGGCGGACATTTCTCTGGATTTGGTGGCTTTGGAGGAGGTAGACAGCAACAAATGTATGTCAAAGGTGATAACCTGCGCATACGTGTCAAAGTCACTCTCGAAGATGTCGTAAAAGGAACAGAGAAGAAGATAAAAGTACGCCGTAAAGTAAAAGCTGAAGGCACTACCTATAAAACTTGCCCTACCTGTAACGGACAAGGACAGATTGTACGACAAGTGAACACTATGCTCGGAATGATGCAGACGGCCACCACTTGTAGCACTTGTGGAGGGGCAGGCGATACCGATGCACAAGGACTTAAAACAGTAGAAGAAACCATACCAATCAATATTCCTGCAGGGGTAGTAGATGGTATTCAACTGCAAGTCAATGGCAAAGGGAACGAAGCTCCGGTAAAAAATGGGGTAGCAGGCGATTTATTGGTTATTATTGAAGAGCAAGAGCATAGCACCCTCAAACGTGAGGGTGATAACCTGCATTACGACCTTTATATTAGTGTCCCTGAAGCAGTATTAGGGGCTAGTAAAGAGATAGAAACGGTTACTGGAAAGGTACGTATTAAGTTAGATGAGGGTATACAGTCAGGCAAGATACTTCGTTTGCGAGGCAAGGGGGTACCTAATCTTCGCACGCACTATACTGGCGACCTTATTATCCACGTAAACGTTTGGACGCCTAAAAACCTAACCGACAAGCAGAAAGCCTTTTTCAAAGAAATGCTTGATAACGATGGTTTTGCGCCCAAACCTGACAAAAATGACAAGTCATTTTTCGAGAAAGTAAAAGAAATGTTTTCATAGGTTATTGATTATAACTAAAAAGAGGAACCACTCTATTGAGTAGTTCCTCTTTTTATATTTCCTTCAGATTATTTTCTTATTGATATATTCGGGTAAAAGCTATAATTCTTTCCGCAAGCGCGCTACAGGTATATCTAATTGTTCGCGGTATTTAGCGATAGTACGCCTTGCTATAGGGTAGCCTTTTTCTTTGAGTAGTTGGGCAAGTTCGTCGTCAGGTAGTGGTTTGCTTTTGTCTTCCTTAGCGATAATATGCTGCAGTATCTGCTTGATTTCTCGGGTTGAAACATCTTCTCCTTGGTCGTTTTTCATTGCCTCTGAAAAGAAATCTTTGATGAGTTTAGTACCGTATGGTGTAGTCACATACTTGCTGCTAGCTACACGCGATACAGTAGAAATATCCATTCCTACTTTATCGGCAATATCTTTAAGAATAAGCGGTTTTATTTTCAGTTCATCACCTGTGAGGAAGTATTCCCGCTGATGCTCCATAATAGCCTCCATAGTGATAAGCAGGGTCTGTTGTCGCTGGCGTATAGCATCAATAAACCATTTAGCAGAATCTAATTTCTGTTTAATAAATAGTACCGCTTCTTTCTGCGAGTTGCTTTTTTCTTTACTCTTCTTGTAGGTGTCTAACATCGTACTATACTCTTTTGATACGTGTAGCTCAGGAGCATTACGTCCGTTTAGCGAGAGTTCTAATTCATTGTCAACAACCTTTACTGTAAAGTCAGGAATGATTTGCTCAATATGTACATTGTTGCCTGCATAGGAGCTACCAGGTTTAGGGTTTAGCCGCTCCACCTCTTGTACCGCATCTTTTAGCTCCTCTTCACTAACTAAGAAGCGTTGTTGTAATTTGCTATAGTGTTTTTTGGTGAAAGACTCAAAAGCTTCGGTAAGCATTTTTATAGCCAATGTTACTGCTGGAGTTTGTTTTTTGCGGCGCAGTTGTATCAGCAAACACTCTTGTAGATCGAAAGCTCCTACACCTGCAGGGTCGAGCTGAAAGATGATTTGCTCACGTATTTGCTCTACATGTTTCTCTTCGGTATAGATATTTTGGGTGAAAGCCAAGTCATCGGTGAGGTCTTGTATAGAGCGACGTATGTAGCCGCTATCATCTATACTGCCTATGAGGAACTCGGCTATAAGGTAGTCTTCGTCTGAGATAGTAAAAGTGTTTAATTGGTTAATAAGCGATTGGTGAAAAGAAACCTCTGCGCTAAAAGGCACTTCGCGTTCTTCATCATCATCGCTGTAATTATTGGCGTGTAATCGGTAGTCTGGTATTTCATCATCGCTGAGGTATTCATCGATATTGATATCATTCATATCAATGATGTCACTATCGTTGTACTCATCAGCCGAGTTGTCAAATTCATCGTGAAAGTCGTCAAGAGTTTCTTCTTCACGCCCTGACTCTAAAGCAGGGTTTTCTTCCATTTCCTGCTTTACGCGTTGCTCAAAAGCAAGAGTAGGAAGCTGCACGAGCTTCATTAACTGTATTTGTTGAGGAGAGAGCTTTTGAGAGAGCTTAAGTTGTAAATTTTGTTTTAGCATTTCTTATTATATAGGGCGCGCAAAGGTACGAAAAAATTAGTTACTATTTAAGGTTAATATGATTTTTGCTGTCTGAAGTACTATTCTAATATCAAGAGATAATGAGTACCGTTTGATATAGTACAAATCATATTCTAATTTTTTGATATTATCTTCAGGAGTTGCTTTGGGTATGTGAATTTGTGCCCATCCTGTAACACCAGGTTTTATCATATGTCTTAGCTTGAAGAA
>ERZ1674045.360-NODE-360-length-12990-cov-2.226208_pt1 | contig 12990 bp, 18 predicted proteins | sample MGYA00581131_ERZ1674045 | MGnify/ENA primary metagenome ERZ1674045 (study PRJEB41354, sample SAMEA4873299) | human saliva metagenome | biome: human-associated habitat [ENVO:00009003]; feature: mouth environment [ENVO:08000002]; material: saliva material...
TTGTCTATTGGAGAAAAGTATTCTGTTGCTATGATAAGAGATGATGTCCTTTTAAGCAAAAGAGCTATGTATAAGGACGCGATGCGTACGGGTATGGTTGGAATTGGTCTGTTTTTAATGGTTTATGCAGTGTTATTTATGTTTGCATTGCTCTTTGACAGGTCGCAGGATTTCCTTGAATCTCCAATGGTTCAGGTAATAACTTTGGGTAGATTTAAATATACCGATGAACAAGATGGTGCAAGGGGCTATTTATCAATGAAGCGAGGGGTGGTGGTTGCAGTAACAATATTCCTTGCTGGAGTTTTCTTGGTGAACGAAGGGGTACTACTTCTAATTCAGAAGGTAATCTTTTGGATAAAAGTGGGTAGGTTTTATTAAAAGCTAAACTAAGAAAATGTTTTTAATGTGTAGTTTGTTTGCAAAATTGCCCTCGTTTTGGGGGTTTTGAATTGAAGGAGAAAGAAATGGAAATGGATAACAAAAATATGATTGAGCTTGCAGAAAAGTATGGCGAAGCTATGACAAAGAAATACGGAAATATGAACTCAGCAGCTATTGGTTGCGTTACACCAAATATATTGGTTGGTGCAAACTGGGCTTTTCTAACTCCAAATGAAGGAAGAGAGCTTAAGAACGCCTTTGATAAAGAAGGAGATAGCGGAAAGATTTTCGAGATGATTGATATTCGAGGTGGTGGAAAGCTACTTATTATGACTTTTGACAAGGTTATTGAAGTTCTTTCAGGAATACCTATGCAGCTGGGTATTGTTAACAAGGCTGATGTAGAGGCTGGTGTAGCTCATAGAAACGAGTCAGCTCAAGCATTTGAGAAACTATTGGTAAAGGGGTACAGTGGTACTATAGGTATTATGAATCTCAACGACTCAAATACAATAACTATCAAGGGTAAGAGATTTCCATCTTTTGCAATTGATATGACAACTCTGCTTGAGAAATGTAATAAGTATGGGTACTCAGTAATCTTGGGTGGGGTTGCTAGACCTCTTCAGACGGTGTATGATAAGAGATGGGAAGTCATAAAAAATCTTGAACTAGCTCCGTCAGGAAATGCTATGCTTATCGAGATTAAGCAAAATAAGTAATAGTTGAAAGGTTAGATAGGTAGATGAAATGTTAACAACATTGTATATGGGTAATGCTTATTTAATTCCGTATTTAAGATATTTAATGAGAAACAACATTCCTGCTGTAAAGGTGGGTATGTTCTCTTTTAAGAAAACGGAAAACGAAACTACACACGAGGCACTAAGTGCTGAATTAGAAAAGAAGAAGTTAGTAGATAATTTGCTCCGTATGGCTGAGAGAGCTATGGCAACAACTAAGACTGTGCCAGTGTCTATTAGGGAAAATTCTGCACTGTTTTCTGATGGAAGTGTTTGGGATTGTAGTGCGTTAACTTACTTGAAGAATATTCCAGGAACCAACATACAGTTGTTAGTGTTGACACACCCAGGAGAAAAACTGAGTAAGACAGGTGAAAGAAATAAGTATAAGGTAGTGGCTGAGGTCAGAGCTATAGAAACTAAAGGCAGTAAGATGTTACAATCATATTTACCAGATGCTTGTTTAGTGGGTATGTAAGTATGGCAGGAGAGATAAGCAAACTCTTTTCTTTGAGAGAATACTATCGAAGGTACTTAATGAGCTTTAGTAAAAGGTATTATTTTTCCTCTGCAGGGAAAATGGTTTGCCCTTTACACGATGATAAGAAACCATCAATGGGTATAGTGGTTAAGTCAGATGGTACTGAGCTCTTTCACTGTTTTGGCTGTAACTCTTGGGGCGATGTGGTTGATTTTCATATCCGAGTATCGGGAAGGCTCTTTGGAAAGAAGGGTATGCCGAGAGAGACTGCTCTAAAGGAACTTTCCAAGGAGTTCGGAGTACGCTATGAGGATGCCTTGAGAGCTGATGGTAGTGCTAGTGTTTAAGAATGCTTGCAGATGATGTTGGTTCTTTACAGGATTTTAAGTACTCTTGGATGCAAGCGAGGAAACAGGGTATGCCTATTGGGTACTTAAACGATTTACTAATGCGTAGAATTGCTAGTGTAAAGAAGCTTGAAGATGGAGAAAAGGAATAAATGAGGGGCTTAACTTCTAACGAACTGGGTATGTTTTTCGAGAGGTTAAGCCTTTTTGTATGAATTGAGGAAAGCTATGAGTAAAAGTATGTGGGAGAAGATAAAAGAATCCTCTGCAACGGAAATTTTAACGATGACAGGGGAGAATTTCCTTGCTTTAGATGTTTCCAAGACTTCCACGGGTGTGGCAGTTGTCTATGGTGATGAGGTGTGGGTTGCAAACATAACGATTGAGACCCCAGAGGACAGCCAATTTTTCGAGGTTTTAAGTAGGCGAGAATTGAAAGAGAAACTTCTTAAACATTTGGGTAGTAAGCGTTGGTTTAGTTGTATATTCGTTGAAGATGTTTATAATGGAATTAATCCTGAAACAACTAGAAAGCTGTATGCATTAAATACTGCAATTGACGAAGAGTTGGTTGTGGCAACTTGATGTCTATGGTAGTTTCAAATACCTAAATGATAAATCTCGAGTAAGTGAAATCTTGAGGGTACGTGGTATTGAAGACTACTCTGAGGGAGCTCAGGACAGACTCGATGCCTTGGGTATGATTATTGCTTGTGTGATGGACAGGGTACTTAATGTCGAAGAGAAAGTTAAAATTACTTTGAGAGATATTGAATGTGGAAGGTATGGAGACTTATCTGACCTTGTTAAGAGAGCCGATAACTACGGTATAAAATCAAATAAAATAAAAGAGATAAAAGATGAGACTCTTGATGAAAGAAGGCTATGCAAATATATTGAAGACAACCCAGATTATTTCTTTTGGACGAGTGGGTGTAAGCTTGGTTCACTGGGAGATAAATTAAAAATAAAGTATGACAGAAAGGGTAACTACTGGTTTATTAGAAAGTAGTTTAGGTAATAATATGAGTAGGACAGCAGTGTTAGAAACAGTAAAACAGATGTTTGGAGCAAATGTAGTTGTTTGTGATGAGTTTGAGACGGACTTGGCTCGCCATGTATGTAGAACAGGAAACAGCAGTATGAAAATCTATTTGCTTACAAGGGTAACAATACCTGTGATTGCTTATGATGGTTCAAGGGCTGATGTAATGTGTTATAGATGCCCTCTGTGTGGGAAATCTTATGTTCTTAGAGAGTCTTTAGAGCCAATTCAGCAGATGGGTGTTGGTGGTATGCAGGGTGGCTCAGGTTTTAGAGGTGTGTCTCAACCTTAGGAATCTTTTGGGTATGGATTTAACCTTTGTATGTTCTAAAATGAATGGATAAATGGTTTATGCCTTTTAACTAATTAAAAAGGTTTAAAACGGAATAGGTGGTAGTGAGAATGGAAGAATTAAATAATTTTAGAACAGATGGAAGTTATGAGTCTGAGGTTGAACTGGAAAGTAAAACTGTAGACGCATTGTCAATGAATAAAGATAGCTTTAACATTTCAATAGGAGTTGTCGATTTTAGGGATATCTCTTTTTCTGAGGCAATGAAGAAAGGTAGGAAAGAAACTTATTTAGGTTTAACTAAGTCTGTAGAAGAACTTGGTATACTGAATCCAATTCACGTAATGAGAACAGAGGGGTACGCTGATTGGTTGGAGTCAGGTGGCTCTGAGAATGATTATGAGGGTTGGAAGTATATTGTTATTGATGGTTTTAGAAGAATTTATGCTGGAGTTAAGAATGGATTAACTCGTTGTAATGCTGTAATTTGGGACTTTAAGGATAAAGAATTGGGTAGTGATTTACTGATGACGGTTTCCTTATACCTAAACAAGAAACAGAAGCATTCTTGGGGAGAGGTGTGGTATCTGTTCCAGATACTAGAACTTCAAAGTTCTATGACACCAGCAACTCTTGAGTTCTTATTGCAATTAGAATCAGGAGAGGCAATGAAGCTGAAGGATATAATGCTAAGTGAGTATGATGAGATTAAACAGGCTTTGCTGAATAATGAAAAAACGATTACGCAGGCTTATAATATGCTCCAGAAGGAAAGGAAAGAAGAGAACCAAATATACAAAGAAGACAAACAAGGCATTTCTTCAGTTGAAGAAGCTGGGGATATTGTTGACAGCGATGGTGGTAACAGACCTAAGTTATCTGATGAAGATGTAAAACAACTGCTTGATTTAGTTGAGAATGAAGAAGAGTTCTCGGACGATGACTTTGGTGAGTGGTCAGGTGAGGAGATAGAAGACCACTGGCAAGATAGAAAAAATGGAGATAGAATTGACGAGCGTTTGAGACTATCAATTCTAGAAAGAGACGGGTACACCTGTCAAGTAAGTGGATTTGGCAAAGGATTGCCTATTGCTTTAGTTAGAGGGGGTTTGGCTGTCCACCATATAATACAGGTAGCACATGGTGGTAGGGACTCAGAAGATAACTTAGTAACGCTCAGCAATGATTATCATAACCTTATTCATAGAGTTGCTGAAACAGGAAAACTTGGAATATCTAAAGAAGATTATGACAAGTTAGATGAAAGCCATAAAGAGATTTACAAGAATGTAATGAAGTATGTAAGAGCAATCACTAGAGGAAGAGAAGCTTGTGGTGGTAAAATAGAGAAGCATAAAGCTGTAAGAAAAGCATACTGGCAAGACTAGACTTAGGCTGAATGGTATTTCTTTTGATTGTAGGGTATGCTATAATAGTAACATCAAAGGGTAGCTGAAGTGAAGAAAGGAAATAAGATGAAAAATGTTTTAGTTGTAATTGATTTACAGGAAGGGTTTATAAACGATAAGACTGTAAAGGTTGCTAATAACATACGTGACTTACTTGACAGCGAAAAATATGATGCTGTTATAGCAACTAAATTTACTAACATGCCAGGAAGCTCTTTTGACTCTTTCCTTGGATGGACTGGTATGATGGGGGAAGAAGAAAAAGCCTTGTTACCGTTTATAGAGGAACATGCTGACATTATTGTTAATAAATGCTCGTATTCATGTGTAAAAAACACAAACTTTATTCAGTCATTGGTAGCTTTTTGTGGAAGTTTACCTGGAGAGGTAACACTTGTTGGTGTAGATACAGATGCTTGCGTTCTAGCAACAGCAATAGACCTATTCGAAATGGGTCTTAGACCAATTATAATAGAAGATTGTGTTGGCTCAAGCGGTGGAGAAGAGTGCCACGAAGCAGGAATGCTATTGTTAAAGCGTTCAATTGGGAAGGAACAGATAAGATAGGAGATTCGTGATGATAGATAAAAATCAATTTTTAGCATACCTTATGTTTTTAGCTGATAATTATGTAAACAGTTACAGTGTGTTTTCACAATTTATTTGTGAAGAGGAACATGAGGAGTATGAAAATCTAGTCACCGTTGACGAAGTGACTTATAATTTGCTTAATGAGGCGAAAAACGGCTTGCCTGAAGATATCCGTCACCCAGAGAATGATGGATTTATCTATGTAAACACTATCGCCGAGAGAATGGGTATGGATTGTGCTGAGTGGAATAAGGGTGACTTTGAGGACAACTTTGAGGACAACGATAACATAAAACATCAGCTATTTCAAAAGTACAGACATAAAGTTTCTAGAAAGGGTCTAGAAGAATTATTCAAGGAACTTACTAGCTATGAAGAGTATGAATTCAAGGATTTCTTGATTGCAAAATATTTAGTTAAATAATTGTAAGAAGGGTACGCTATGATATTTGTAGATGAATTAAAACAAAATTACGGAAAATATAAACTTCATTTACAGTTTGTAGACTGCTTACCAGATGTATGTGATGATTGTGGTTCACCTTTGTGGATTGGAGAGACATTAACTGGATTGTCTTGCTCCAATCCACGTTGTACGGGTAAGATTGTAAAAAGAATCGAAGCTATATGTGAGAAGCTTGGTGTGAAGGGGTTTGGTGAGGCAAGGATAGCTGACTTTGTTAACCATTACAGTGTCACTAATCCTTTAGCAATTTTCGAATTACGAGAGGGTATGCCATTGAGTGCGAATATATCTCAGGAAGTTTCAGACGGTATAATCAAACAAATACAGGCTAAAAATTCATTCTTGCTTTGGGAGTATGTTCAGATGGCACAGTTGCCTTTTATACAGACCTCTGCAAGAAAGATTTTTCAAGAGTTCGATTCTTTAGAGGACGCATACGATGAGATAGAGTTTGGTGAAGGTTTATTCTTTGTCCAGAATCGTTTGGGTATAGTGTCAGGTGAAGAAGTTTCAATAATGGCAAGTAAAATCTATACAACTCTTTTGGAATTCAAGGAAGACCTTTTTGAAGGGTTAGAGTTTGTAAACATTAGAACATTGGGTGATGTTAAAGAACTTAATGTTGTTTGCTCCGATCAAGTTGGGGGTAGGTTTGCTAAGAAGAATGACTTCTATGAGTTCTGTAAAACAGAGTTCGGTGACAGGTATCAAATCAACTTCTTGGGTAGTGTATCTAAATCGATTGATTATCTTGTTTGGGCTGGTGCTGATGGTTCTCCAGCAAGGTATACAAACAAAGTTAAAACAGTTGAGAAATGGAATGATAAGGGTGATAGGCAGATACCAATTGTAACTGCCGAGGAATTAATTTCAATTTTGGAGGGGTAATCTTATGTCGTCAGATTTCTTAATAAATTTAATACAAGAAAAGTACACCTTGGTTGGAAATGAGGTGTTAGTTCTTAACCACATCTTTTGTGGCTGTTTGGAGAGACCAGCTATTTTGTTTATAACAAACACAAAGTGTAAAAGAGGGCTTTATCATGGTTGGAGTATAAATGCATCAAACTTTTTTGATTTCCTCAACCGTGAGTGCATATATGAAAATATTTCAGGAATATCGGACTGTGAGGAAGTAGAATGGTTAAAGAAGTCAGGGTGTAGAAAAGGTGTAATTACAGAGGCTTTGAAGCTTCTTAAGAGAAGGGTTGAAAATAACATCTAAAGTAGGTAAAATGGTCAGAGTTGGATTTAAGGGAGACTTGTAGATGAAGAAAAGTAAACACTATAATAACAATGGTAAACAAAGGATATTCGCTTTTCTGTTAGTCCTTATCATTGTCCTTGTAAGTAAGCAAGGGTATGGCATTTGGAAGTCAAAAGATGGGCATAACTTAAAGAGGGTATGAGTTCTATTCAGAGCACGATAGACTTGGTCGTTGTGGTTATGCTGAGGCTCTCGTTGGACCTGAAACAATGCCCACTGAGAAGAGGGGTTCGATTGGTATGGTGAAGCCAGTTGGTTGGCATACTGTACGATATGACAATCTAATATCGGGTAAGTACCTGTATAACAGATGTCATTTAATAGCTTTTGAACTTGCTGGTGAAAATGCTAATGAGAAGAATCTCATCACGGGGACAAGATGTATGAATGTAGAGGGTATGCTCCCTTTTGAAAATAAAGTAGCTAGTTATGTTAAGAGAACTAAAAATCATGTAAAATATAGAGTTACGCCCATTTATAATGGACAAGAACTGCTCTGTAGAGGGGTACATATTGAGGCTAGGTCTATTGAAGACGATGAAATCAATATCAATGTTTTCTGTCACAATGTCCAGAAGGGTATTGACATCAATTATTTGACAGGAGACAGCAAGGTGGGTGAATAAAATTAGACTCCGATTGAAGATGTGTGTTTTATGGACAACATTGCGAGTTGCCTTGACAAATAATTTAAGAAGATTTATTTAGTGGGTAGTCCTTTGTGGCTACCTTTTATTTTGAATGGATTGCGGTTCTTTTCAAAATATGGTATAATAATTGTAATAAATGCGAAAGTAATAGAAAAAAATTAAGAGGTGTAAAAATGGGAAATAGTAAAATTAAAAACACCCTAGACACTGCCACTTTACTTGATAGAAGATGTGGAACATATGCAGACTTTGCAAAGTTTTCGATAATGTATGATGGCAAGCGAGGTAATGAAGTTAAAATAGGCAAGTTTAAGATTGTTCACGTAGAGGATAAGAGCTTAGTTAACGATGTTGAATGGTGGTGGGAAGCTTATTATAAAAACGAGTTCATCATTCGAACAGCAGACCTAACTGAGGCTATGTGGCAGTGTTACAATCAGCACGTAAAGAATTGCCAAGAAGACGAGAATAAAAGCCTATTTACAGAAGCAGCTTACTTATGTGATATAGGTAGTAGCTCAGCATATTTTATGATGGAGGCTCTTTATAAAGAAGCAACACACCTCACTTTAAGAAAAGAAATGGACAGTCTTAAAGAAGAAGGGTACGTCATTTTTAATATGATGCTAAAAGATAATGAACTCGGAGATGTACCTTTTAAGGTAGCCAGCAAAAGTCCAACAGGTATGTTTTCCTTGTTAGACTGGATTAAGATAGGGGCACAGAGGTAAATGAATTAAGTTTAAAAGTAGTGAGGATAAGAATATGAAAAGATTTACAATTTTTACATTTGACGACATTGAAGATGTTAATGATGCTTTTGGTTATGATTGTTTTTATTTATGATTTGGAAAAGGATTTGCTATATAATTAGTGGGGTTAAATGTGTTTAGAAAGGTCGAGAGGACAAAATGAATAACTTTAATTTAATTGTTGAAGATATGTTATCCAGCTGGGATAACTTTGGTGTAGATGGTTTTGATAGTGATAAAATTGATGAACTCGAAAGGGCTATTCTAGAAGCAGAAAGGGGTATGTCATCAGGAGGAATAATTGAAGATTCAATTTATGATACTCTTGTGGGTATCCTTAAGGCTTTGAGACCTGAAAGTAACATCCTAAGAGAGCTTTGGGAAGATGATGGAGACATTACCGACTATACAGAACTTCTTAGAGTTAATCCAATGCAATCGATTGAAACTTGCAAAAGCTATACTTGTGATGAAATAAACAACTTTATTAAAAGAATGCCTACTGAGCCTACAGACTACTTTGCTAGTTATAAGATAAATGGTCACGGGATAAGGGTAGTTTATCTCGATGGAGAGCTCGTAAGTGCTACATCAAGGGCTAGGGCGAGTGCAGGAAGAGACCTAACAAGGCAGATGAAAGTAATTTTAGGAGATAGAAACGACAACTTAGATGGTCTAGGACTTGTTGAGATAAGAGGGGAGCTTTGTCTAAAAGAAGATAAGTTAGAAACAGCAAGGAAGTACAATCCAACAATTAAATCTGCTTTTTCAGCAGTATCTTCGATGGCGAGGGACTCTGCAAGTGATGAAGAGATAGCATTACTTGACTTCTTAGCTTATGGTTTGTTGATGAAAGACTTCTCCTTTGAAACAAGAGAAGAGGAGTTCTCTCAGCTAACAGGGTATGGTTTCCAGACACCAGAATTTACTTATGTGGAAGATGTTGATGGAGACAATTTACTAGATGTAATTAAGTCAGTTGTAGAAGCCTTTGAAGAGAACTATGAAGAGTTTGGATATTTCTGTGATGGTGTTGTTTTTGAGGTCAATAACCGAGACCTCTTCAGAGAACTTGGTAGTGAAGGTAAATATAACTTAGGAAACATTGCCTTAAAGGTTGGAGTTTGGAAACAAGATTTGTATACTGGATATATAAATCATATTGAATGGACTCGAGGAAAAAATAAACTCTCTCCAGTTGCTATTATCGAAGATGATGAAGGTAATGGTGTGCTAACAGCTCAAGGAAATCGAGTTAGGAGAGTTCCTTTGTATGAACCAAGAAACATAATAATTCTAGATGCTTATGAGGGTATGCCATTATGTTTTAAGTATGGTGGCGAGGCAGGTGTTGTGCCTTGTTTCCCAGATGGAAGGTTATTAAGTGAAGAAGCAGTAAAAGAAATGCTGGTAGGGTAAAAGAGAAGGGTCATGTAGAGATGAATGTATTGTTGAGTGTGAATGCAAGAAAAGAAAAGAATGGGTATGTATTTGGGTATGTCATTAAAAAACAAGGTAAGACAGTAGCTGAACATACCTCTATAAGAACCGATGAGGGTCGAGACAGTCTGAAAACTTTGCAGCTTGAAGAAATTATTGACGGCTTAGCGAAGTTAAGGGGTCTTGTTGAACACGGAGATATTTTAACAATTGAAATAGAAAATAGGTGGGTATACGAGTGGCTTGAACTCGAAAGAGAACAACAAAAATATATACAGCAAATTGATAAGGTATTCGATATTCTTGACACCTTAGATTGCAAGTATCGTTTCTTACATAATGAAACACCACAAGTAAATCTGCTACTAGATAAAGGTGTTCAAAAAGAAAGAGTTAAGTTACTATCGAGTGTTGAGATGATGGAAGGTTTACTATAGATGAAAACAAGAATAATATTAGCAAGCGTCCTTATGGGTAAGACATATGCAGAAGAACACTATAAAAATGTCTACGATTTTGATAAGCACATCGAGGACTATATGATAGATGATGAGGATTGCTGGAATGAGGCTCAGTTTCCAGCCTTTATGGAAGCTTGGATTGATAAAATAGAAAATGGAGGGTACGATGTAGTTACGGGCTGTTTGTCACTTGATGCTATATCTTATTTAAAAGACAAAGGTTATAACCCAGAACTAGTTGTAGTAGCTCCTAATTTAGAGGTAATGAACGAACTATTAAGAAGAAAGGTACTTAAAAATGGTTTTGTGCACAGTGATGAACTTGTTGGTTTAACTAACGCAGTAGATCTTGAGTATAATATGTATGGCTCTATGCACGAGAAAGTTAGGGTATGGTATCTCAACAAGCCAGAATATCTGAGTGAAGTGATAAAAAAGACGGGTACGCCATTAATACGAAACGATGGTGGAGTAGAGGCTGATAGTGAGGCTGTAGTTTACTACCGAGGAGACTGTGGAGAATTCTTAGAATACGGAGTTTAAAAAGTAGTAAGGAATTGTTTTTCAAAAAGAGAAATGTTATAATATGGGTAGATGAAAACAGTGTGGTAAAAGGAGATAAATATGAAATATGTAAAGGAAGCTGTAAGATACTGCCTTGAAACTATGGATATTGAGCCTGACGAACTGTTCAGGCTTTTTGAGTTTTCAAAAGGGTATAATGGTGATGATTATAGAACTTGGCTTGCAGGAAATTGGCTGAGAGCAGAGATATCGGAATGAGTAAGCTGATGGTTAAGAAGTTTCACATTCTGCAAGAACTCAAAGAAGAGTACGTTGAAAACAACGGTATAAGCAATGAAGCTTGGAACTACATTGTAGGGGAGTTAGACAGTGAGTTTGGGAAGTATGTAACCTATGAAATCTCAGGCAGGGAAGATGGTTTGGAAAGTGATGAGGAAGTAAACTGGCTTGAGGGTATGGATTATGGGCTAGCGAATGACTTCTTTATACAGGATAATGAGTGGTTACAGGACAAGTTAAACCTACCTTTCGTATTTGATTTATCTTCTATGTGTGAAGAGAGGGTGGATAAGAAGGCATCATCAGAGATTCTTGCATCAGCGAAAGAACGTGGTATAACCATAGAGAACAATGCAAGTTTAATGCTACATAGACTTTGCTCAATGGAAGAAAATCATGAAACTGCAAGATATGGGGCTTGCATAATATTACCTGTAGGTTTCTTACAGAAGATGGAGAATTGGTCTGTAATTAAGGAACTTCTTTGGTTTTATGATGTGAGTGGTGTTGTTGCAAACAGTAAATTGGTTTATGGGACTCCTTTTAACTTGGGTATGTATGCGGTGCTTATTTTAAGAGAGAGGACAGATGGAAGTAAAACTGGTGGAGTTTATTTGAAAAAGATTGATTCTTGGGACTGTATGGCTGATGTTAAAGCTGAGCAATGCTCTCTTTCGGAGATGTCATTGGAAGAGAAGATTGCAGAACAAGGTAATACCTTGAGAAGAGCAGTTGTATTGACGGCTCTTAACTCTGCATTTGCTGGAATTGAAACTGTGAAAGCACCTGTTGAGATGGGTGTTAGCTGGGACGAGTTAAGTTTCAATTCTCTCGTTCTGAGTGGGTATGTTCTTGAGAAAGATAGAGAGAAGTTGGTAAAAGTAGCTAAAGAACAGGGTATGCCATATCTGTGTTTCGAAGCGAAGAATCTGCTTGATGACTTAGAGAATATGCTAAAAGGTGAGGAACTTGATAAGCAGTTGGTTACACTCCATATTGACAAGCTAAAAGATTACTTAACTAAGCTTTATAGAAAGCAGTATACTTATTAGGAGGAATGAAATGCCTTTTAAGGATTTAATGTCTGAACATAAGAATGTTCATACTGTAGTTTCAAACTCAAGTAAGGCAGATATATTCATTTACGACACTCTAAGAAAGAAATGTACCTCGGTTCAAGACACCATATTCGAAATTAAGACAAAGAAAGATTTTGAAGCTATGGTAGAGATAGTTTCAGTAGAAAGTATGCTTGCAAAGAAGTGGTTATTTGTCTTAGAGTATAAGAAAATAAGGGGTACGCTCATAAAGAAGAAGGGTGTTTTGGAGAATAGCAATTCCGAGTTCTTAATCAAATTTGAGAAGTATAAAGATATGCTAGACTTTAGGAAAAACTTTTCTGAGATTATGCCATTAGTTAATGAGATGTATATACCTTATCTTCGTTGGTCAGAGGTCAGTTTCCTTTTATATGACAGCCTTGAAAAAGGAAAAATAAGTAGTGCAATGTTTCAGGTAGTTGCTCGAAGTTATGCAAGAGATGCTGAAGCAGTTTTCAAGATGAAAGAATATCTGGAGGCTGGATTTACAGTAACAACAAGAAAAGAAGTTGCAGAGGTATGTGGGGGTACTGTTCATACACTAAATGAATTTGTATTGAGTCTGCTCACTGCAAAGGTCAATACTGTTCAAGGAATTAAGACCTCAATGCGTTTGAAAGCCAATGAGATGAATGAGTTTTCGAAGATGTATGAACCTAACCAGCTGAGAGGAATATTAAGGGCTTGCTTAAGTGATATTTTGTTAATCAAGCAGTTGTATTTGAATGGTGTAATTTACGATTCTTTTGTGGGTACTC
>ERZ1674045.382-NODE-382-length-12577-cov-6.957674_pt1 | contig 12577 bp, 9 predicted proteins | sample MGYA00581131_ERZ1674045 | MGnify/ENA primary metagenome ERZ1674045 (study PRJEB41354, sample SAMEA4873299) | human saliva metagenome | biome: human-associated habitat [ENVO:00009003]; feature: mouth environment [ENVO:08000002]; material: saliva material...
GTGAAATGCCAAGTTTTTCAGCGGATTGTTTAATGGATGAGGTCATTTGCATACACCTGATAATATATCTACATAATACTTATTAAGTATTATAGGTAAGCACAGTTGAAATACAATTGCCAATCTCGCAAATTGTGACCTAAATCAAAAAACGAAGTTTGAAGAGAATAAAAAAGCACCTAAATCAGAATTATTCGGTTTCAATGACAAATTCAAACCAATCAATGACATCTTCTTCATGCACGCCATCTTGAATTAAAACACCTGCTTTTTTAACAGAATCAGGATCGCCACTGACTAATGGATGCCATTCGGGCAAAGCTTTCCCCTCATACAATAAACGATACGCACAGGTATTCGGCAACCAACCAAAATCAGGCAAATTCTTTTTGGTTAATTTCGTGCAATCACTTTCGATTTTAAAACGTTCAGAATAATTACGACACTTTCCTGTTTCTACATCTAATAGATTGCAAGCAATACGCGTGTAGTAAAGTTTTTCACGCTTGCCTCGCCCTTGAATGTATTTTCGATAACAGCATTTTCCGCAGCCATCACACAAGGCTTCCCATTCGGATTCCGTCATTTCAAGGAGCGATTTTTTTTGCCAAAAATGAGATTCAAATTGCATAGTGAAACCAATAAAAAAGTGCGGTCAAAATTTACGTGATTTTTGACCGCACTTTGTTGTTTTGAATTAGAAGCCTTCTTTTAAGCTTACGGTTAAGTTAAACACTAAGTGTTCTGGACGACTGTCTTTGTTATCCGCACAGAAATAACCTTCGCGTTCAAATTGATAACCTTTTTCAGGTTCTGCATTTGCAAGGCTTTGTTCTACAAAACCGTGTTTCACCACTAAAGAGGTTGGATTTAACACGCTTTCGATTTCTTCTGCTGCACCTGGGTTTGGTACGGTGAAAAGACGCTCGTATAAACGGAACTCTGCTGGGTGATTATGTACTGCAGATACCCAGTGAATTACCCCTTTTACTTTGCGTCCATCCGCTGGATTTTTACCTAACGTTTCGGGATCGTAAGTACAGAAGATCGTGGTGATTTCACCATTTGCATCTTTTTCGACACGTTCAGCTTTAATTACATAAGCATTACGTAAACGTACTTCTTTACCTAATACTAAGCGCTTATATTGTTTGTTCGCTTCTTCACGGAAATCTGCACGATCGATATAAAGCTCTTTCGTAAACGGTAATTGACGCTCACCTAATTCAGGACGATTTGGGTGATTTGGCGCAGTTAAGGTTTCTTCGCCTTCAAAGTTTTCAATCACTACGCGAACAGGATCAATCACCGCCATTGCACGTGGTGCGTTTTCGTTTAAATCTTCACGAATGCAAGCTTCAAGTGCAGAATACTCTACGACGTTATCTTGTTTAGTCACACCGATACGACGGCAGAATTCACGTAATGAAGCCGGTGTATAACCACGACGACGTAAACCTGAAATCGTTGGCATACGCGGATCGTTCCAACCATCCACAATGCCTTCATTCACTAATTTCAATAATTTACGTTTAGAAGTTAATGTGCCTTCTAAATTTAAACGAGAGAATTCGTATTGATGTGGCAATGGACGTTCAATACTAATATTTTCCAACACCCAGTCATATAAACGACGGTTGTCTTGGAACTCTAATGTACATAGAGAGTGTGTAATACGCTCAATGGCATCAGAAATACAGTGAGTGAAATCGTACATTGGGTAAATGCACCATTTGTCACCGGTTTGGTGATGGCTCGCAAATTTAATACGATAAAGCACAGGGTCACGCATGACCATAAATGGTGAAGCCATGTCGATTTTTGCACGAAGACTTAATGTACCTTCAGCAAATTCGCCATTTTTCATTCTCTCGAATAACGCTAAGTTTTCTTCTACGCTGCGATCACGATATGGACTGTTTTTGCCCGGCTCGGTTAAAGTACCACGATACTCACGCATTTCATCTGGAGAAAGTTCATCCACATACGCTAAACCTTTTTCGATTAACTCAATGGCATAGCCATAAAGTACATCGAAGTAATCAGACGCATAACGCGGTTCGCCTTCCCATTTAAAGCCTAACCATTCCACATCGGCTTTAATGGAATCCACATATTCCACGTCTTCTTTCACCGGATTGGTATCGTCAAAACGTAGGTTACATAAACCGTTATATTCTTTTGCTAAGCCAAAGTTTAAGCAAATCGATTTGGCGTGGCCAATATGCAAATAGCCATTTGGCTCAGGCGGGAAACGAGTATGAACACTTTTGTGTTTACCCGAAGCTAAATCTTCATCAATAATTTGAGTAATGAAATTGTGTGTGCGGGTATTTTCCGCATTTTCTAGAGTGTGTTCTGTATTGCTCATAAATTTCTCAATAAATTGAAAATAATTTCCCCATTCTATACGAAAAGTCTGACGTTGTGAATTTGATCCCAAAACTAACCGCACTTTCATTAAATTAAGAATGAATTTTTTAGGATTTTTAGGTCTAACTTGAAGATTTTTCGTGCAAACTGAAAAGTTTATCTTTAGAATACACTCTCACTGAACAAACGTTCATTTTTATTTAGGATGACAAAGTCTTTATGAAAAAACGCTTTTTTATTTTACTCGGATTACTCGTCTCTGCTGGTGCGGCTTATTATTTTTTCTCTAGCAATAGCAAGCAAGAAACCACTTATCTGACTGAATCGGTTACACGTGGTAATATTGAAAAAACAGTTGTCGCTTCTGGTTCAGTTGAAAGCGTGAATGAAGTCGATGTCGGCGCCCAAGCTTCGGGTAAAATCACCAAACTCTATGTCAAATTAGGGCAAGAAATCAAAAAAGGCGAAATGATTGCAGATATTGATTCTACAACCCAAATTAATACCTTAAATACCAAAAAGGCGGCATTGGTTAGCTATCAAGCACAATTAAAAGCGAAGAAAACCGCTTACGATGTTGCCCTTTCAAGCTATAACCGCTTATCAAAACTTTATACGCAAAAAGCCACCTCTTTGGATAGTGTGAATACCGCAAAAAGCACCCTTGATAATGCAAAAGCGGAAATGGAAGCCATTGAAGCCAATATCAAACAAGCTGAAATTGAAGTAAATACCGCAGAAACCAATGTGGGTTACACCAAAATCACCGCCCCAATGGACGGTACCGTTATTTCTGTACCTGTTTCAGAAGGTCAAACCGTTAATGCCAACCAAACGACGCCAACAATTGTAACCATTGCTGATTTAAGCCAAATGAAGATTAAACCTGAAATTTCAGAAGGCGACATCACCAAAGTGAAAGCAGGTCAAGAAGTGAGTTTTACTATTTTATCGGATAGCCAAACCCTGTATCACTCTGTTATTGATTCTGTTGATCCAGCCAATACCACGACAAGTGATAGTTCTTCAACCTCATCTTCTACGAGTTCAAGTAGCAGCTCAACGACCAGTGCGATCTACTATTACGCCAATGTTTTGATTGATAACCCTGATCGCACATTACGCATTGGGATGACGACAGAAAACAACATCAAAATTGCCAACGCGAAAGATGTGTTATTAGTTTCCAATATGGCTATTCAAAAACGTGATGGCAAAAGCTTTGTCAATATATTGAATGATAAAAATCAACCTGAACCGCGTGAAGTTAAAATCGGAGTTCAAAATGATTTCAAAACTGAAATCAAATCGGGTTTAAACGAAGGTGAAAAAGTCATTGTGTCGCAAGTCGCGAATGGTGAACAAGTTGGCTCTATGCCTCGTGGTCCAAGAATGTTCTAAAAGTGCGGTAGAAAATTAATGAATATTATTGAAATTAAGGATCTCAACCGTTACTTCGGTGAAGGCGAAAATCGTGTTCATATTTTAAAGAATGTCTCTTTAAATATAGAAAAAGGCGATTTTGTCGCGATTATTGGGCAATCGGGTTCCGGTAAATCGACCTTGATGAATATCATCGGATGCTTGGATACGGCAACCAGTGGCTCTTACAAAATCAATGGCAAAGAAACCATTGAATTAAGCAAAGATCAGCTGTCAGATTTACGTAGCCAAAAATTCGGCTTTATTTTCCAACGCTATAACTTATTGTCGAGCTTGACCGCAGCAGAAAACGTCGCCTTGCCTGCAATTTATGCGGGGATATCGCAAGAAAAACGTCTTTCTCGTGCAAAACAACTTTTAGAAAAATTGGGCTTAGGCGATAAATGGCAAAATAAACCAAGCCAGCTTTCTGGTGGTCAGCAACAACGTGTGAGTATTGCGCGTGCGTTAATGAATGGCGGTGAAATTATTTTAGCCGATGAACCCACTGGTGCATTGGATTCACAAAGCGGTCAAAATGTGATGGAAATTCTGCGTCAATTACACGCAGAAGGCCACACTATTATTATGGTAACCCACGACCGAGAAATTGCCGCCAGTGCGAATCGCGTGATTGAAATTAAAGACGGCGAAATCATTGGCGATACGCAAAAAGAAGCGGTGAAAAGTGCGGTCGAAAATCCAACTAAATCTAAACCGCACTTTGGGTTCAGCAAAGATCAATTTGTCGAAGCCTTTCGTATGTCGGTGAGTGCGATTATTGCCCACAAAATGCGTTCTCTTTTAACCATGCTCGGGATTATTATCGGGATTACATCTGTGGTTTCCGTTGTGGCATTGGGAAACGGTTCACAACAAAAAATCTTGGCAAACATTAAAGGCATTGGTACAAGTACCATGACCATCTTTAATGGTACCGGCTTTGGTGATCGTCGTGCTGAACAAATGCAAAATCTGACGATTAATGATGCCACTGCCTTAAACCAACAAAGCTATGTACAAAGTGTCACGCCGAATAGCTCATCAAGTGGCACATTAATTTATGGTAACCAGACTTTCTCCTCGACCAGTTTAAAAGGTGTAGGCGAACAATATTTTGATGTAGATGGATTAAAACTAAAATCCGGTAATTTATTTTCTGCTCAAGATGTTGCTTATAACAATCAAGTAGCCTTAATCGATGAAAGTGCGAAAAAGTCGATTTTCCCTGATGAAAATCCCATCGGCAAAATTGTGATGTTTAATAAACGTCCATTACGTATTATTGGCGTGGTATCTGATAAACAAATGGGCGGAGCAAGCAGTTCACTTAATCTCTATGCCCCTTACACTACCGTGATGAATCGTATTTCGGGCAGCAAAAAAATTGGTTCGATTACCGTAAAAGTAGATGATTCCGTGAATACGACTGTCGCTGAAAAAGGAATTACTGAATTGCTCACTATGCGTCATGGTAAAAAAGATTTCTTCATCATGAATAGCGATACCATTAAACAAACTATTGAAAGCACAACCGGCACGATGAAATTGCTCATTTCCTCTATCGCCTTTATTTCATTAATCGTTGGTGGTATTGGTGTAATGAATATTATGTTGGTTTCTGTGACAGAGCGAACTAAAGAGATTGGTGTGCGCATGGCTATTGGCGCGAGACAATTTAACATTCTGCAACAATTTTTAATTGAAGCCGTGTTGATTTGTTTAATTGGCGGTGTGACGGGTATTCTGCTTTCGGGTTTAATCGGTCTATTATTTAACGTATTTATGACCGACTTTACGATGGCATTCTCAACCGGCTCAATTGTTGCAGCGGTGGTCTTCTCTACCCTGATTGGTGTGATCTTCGGTTATATGCCGGCAAAACGCGCAGCACAATTAGATCCAATTACAGCCCTCGCTCGAGAATAAAGAAATTTTGTAAAACACAAAAGAGCGGTTAAAATTCTCACTAATTTTTGACCGCACTTTAATTGAAAAGAAAGGAAAAAATCCATGTTAAAAATGAAAAAATTAACCTTAGCAATCGCGATGGCAACTGCTCTAGCAGGTTGTGCTAACATCGGCGATTCTTATAAAGCGAGCCAGCAGGATTACCAAAATTATGCGGAAATCACCAAACAATTTAATGTAAAAGAAAACTGGTGGGCGCTTTACAATGATTCACAATTAAATCGTGTGGTAGAACAAGCATTAGTTAACAACAAAGATTTAGCCAAAGCGTCTGTTGCCGTAAACCGCGCTTTATATAATGCAAACCTTGCAGGCGCGAATTTAATTCCGGCATTTAGCGGTTCAACCCAATCTTCTGCGGGTAAAAATCTTAAAACTGGTGGCAACTCAACCATCAGTCATAAAGGTGCATTAAATGTGAGTTATACGTTAGATCTATGGCAACGTTTAGCGGATACCGCTGATGCCGCAGAATGGTCACACAAAGCAACGGCTGAAGATTTAGAAGCAACGAAACTATCACTCATCAACTCTGTTGTGACAACCTATTATCAAATTGCCTACTTGAATGACGCGATCAGCACCACGCAAGAAAGCATTAAATACTACAACGATATTAGCAGCATTATGCAACGCCGTTTATCACAAGGTGTTGCGGACAGCGCAAGTGTAGATCAAGCACAACAAGCGGTATTGAACGCACGTAACAACTTGATCAACTATCAAACACAACGTAAAACAGCAGAACAGACTTTACGTAACTTACTTAACTTAAAACCAGAAGAAGCATTAAATATCAACTTCCCACACATTCTTAATGTGAAAAATGTGGGCGTGAATTTAAATGTACCTGTTTCTGTGATTGCGAATCGTCCTGATGTGAAAGGCTATCAATATCGCTTGAGCAGTGCATTCAAAAATGCAAAAGCAACTGAAAAAGGTTGGTTCCCTGAAGTCACTTTAGGCGGTAGCTTAACATCAAGTGGCACCAAAGTCGGTAATGCATTGCACAATCCAGTTGGTACAGGTTTAATCGGCATTAGCCTACCATTCCTCAACTGGAATACGGTAAAATGGAACGTGAAAATCTCTGAAGCAGATTATGAAACCGCACGTTTAAACTATGAGCAAAGCATCACTAAAGCCTTGAATGATGTAGATACCAACTACTTCGCCTACACACAAGCACAAAGTGCCTTTGCTAACTTGCAAAAAACACACAGCTATAACCAACGTATCACCAAATACTATCGTGATCGTTACAATGCGGGCGTATCTGAATTACGTGAATGGCTTGCTGCAGCAAACACAGAGAAAAGCTCTCAACTTTCTATCTTGAATGCGAAATACAACATCATTCAAGCAGAAAATGCCGTATATAGTTCAATGGCCGGTTATTACTCCCGTTAAAATCATGATTAAGGAAGTTTCGGCTTCCTTAATCTTTTTTATGGACATGAAAAATGAAAAAACAGCTGACTTTTTATTTTATTCGCCACGGTAAAACCGTTTGGAATACAGAAGGTTTAATGCAAGGTCATGGTGATTCCCCTTTGACTGAAGAAGGCGTTAATGGTGCGAAAAAAACAGGTGTGGCACTTAATCATATTCCTTTCATTGCTGCTTATTCCAGCGTATTAAAACGTACTATCGCAACTGCCTCTCATATTATTGGTGAACGTGATATTCCCTTTTTCCATCACCAAGGTTTAAATGAACAGTATTTTGGTTCTTGGGAAGGCAAAGTTGTCGATACGTTAAGAGAACTCCCAGAATTTAAACAACTTATTAAAGATCCCGCCAATTACAAAGCTCAAGTAAACGGTGGAGAAACGTTTGAACAATTGGGTGAACGTGCCATGAAAGCATTGCACGATATTATTAAAATCCACGATCAAGGTAATATTCTTATTGTGTCGCATGGCCATACCTTGCGTTTATTGCTTGCCTTGTTAAACGGCGCAACGTGGCAAAATCACCGCGATGAAGATAAATCGGTATCGCTCATTAATACCTCAATTAGTGTTGTACATTATGACGATGAGAACGGTTTTCGCGTTGAGAAAATAAATGATGCGGATCATTTAAAATAAGCAAATTTAGCCAAAAAAATAACCGCACTTTGGATGACCTAAAGTGCGGTTAATTTTTATGATGTTTTTGTGATTATTTCACTTCGCGGAATAAAATCTCGCTTGGAATCACAGAACCTTGCCAGTAAAGCTCAGTTGACACTTTCTCTGCTAAATCTAAGAAAGATTTCGCAATTTCACTATCTGGTGCAGCAACCACAGTTGGTTTACCTGCATCCAAATCTTGACGAACTTGAATATTCAACGGTAACTGGCCTAATACTTTCACATTGTATTTTTGTGCCATTTTTTCTGCACCACCCGTACCGAAAATCGCTTCGTGATGGCCGCAATTGCTACAAATATGCATAGACATATTTTCCACAATACCTAACACTGGCACAGATACACGTTCAAACATCGATACACCTTTCACCGCATCTAATAACGCAATGTCTTGTGGTGTTGTGACCACAACTGCCCCAGTTACAGGAATTTGTTGTGAAAGCGTTAATTGGATATCACCCGTACCCGGTGGCATATCGATCACTAAGTAATCTAAGCTATCCCATAAGGTTTCATTTAAAAGCTGACTTAATGCACTGCTTGCCATTGGACCACGCCAAATGGTTGCATTATCTTCATCCATTAAGAAACCGATCGAGTTTGCAGATAGACCGTGTGCTTTAATCGGGGTGATGTGTTGGTTATCTGGTGAAGTTGGGCGTTGATGTGGTGCACCTAACATATGCGGAACAGATGGACCGTAAATATCCGCATCTAAAATACCCACACGAGCACCTTGAGCTTGTAAAGCAAGGGCAAGGTTCACCGAAACAGAGGATTTACCTACCCCACCTTTACCTGAAGTCACCGCGATGATGTTCTTCACGCCTTTTACAGCAGGTTGATTATTCGCACGTTTTAAGGTTGCGATTTGATAATTCACCACCCATTTGATTTCTTTGCTATCTGTTGCTTTTAATAACGCATCAGAAAGTTGCTGTTTCACTTGCTCCACACCAGTGTTCCATGCAAAAGGCAATTGTAATTCAATGCGTAATACGTCACCGCCTTTTTCTACTTTCTTCAAAGTATTTAATGCGATTAAGTCTTTTTGCAAACTTGGATGTTGGAATTGTTGGAAAACTTGCAGAACTTGAGATTGTTGTTCTGCCGTTAAATTTTCAGAAAAAGCAGTTGCCATAATATTCCTTTAATAGTAGTAGGTAGTAGAGTAAATTTGTCAGGGATATTTTACCCTTTTTACACCTCAAATGTTAAGCTAAAAGTATAACTAAACTAGAAAAAATCGCACTAATCGGGTAACATACTCGCAATTTTTGCAAAAAGAATAAGAGAAAAATAATGACAACTCAACCTCGTAAAATTTTAGTCACTTGTGCATTACCTTATGCAAATGGCGCCATTCATTTAGGCCACATGTTAGAACATATTCAAGCGGATATTTGGGTACGTTTCCAACGTATGCGTGGCAATAAAATTCATTTTGTTTGTGCAGATGATGCACACGGTACACCAATTATGCTTAATGCCGATAAATTAGGCATTACACCAGAAGAACTAATCGCAAAAGCAAAAGCTGATCACGTGCGTGATTTTGCAGGTTTTAATATCAGTTTTGATAACTATCACTCTACTCACAGTGAAGAAAATAAACAAATCACTGCTGACATTTACAATAAATTAAAAGTAAAAGGCTTCATTAAAACTAAAGTCATTTCTCAGTTATTCGATCCTGAAAAGAATATGTTCTTACCGGATCGTTTCGTCAAAGGGACTTGTCCAAAATGTAAAGCTGAAGATCAATACGGTGATAACTGTGAAGTTTGTGCTTCCACTTATAGCCCAATGGATTTAATTAATCCACGTTCTGCTGTGTCAGGTGCAACACCAATTGTTAAAGAGTCTGAACACTTTTTCTTTGATTTACCTGCTTTTGAAGGCATGTTAAAAGAATGGACTCGCTCTGGTTCACTTCAACCTGAAATTGCAAATAAAATGCAAGAATGGTTTGAAAGTGGCTTACAACAATGGGATATCTCTCGTGATGCACCTTATTTTGGTTTTGAAATCCCAGGAGCTAAAGATAAATTCTTCTATGTTTGGTTGGATGCGCCAATTGGCTACATAGCTTCTTTTAAAAATCTCTGCGATCGTGAAGGCATTGATTTTAATGAATTCTGGGGAGAAAACAGCGATACAGAACTTTATCACTTTATCGGTAAAGATATCGTGTATTTCCACAGCCTATTCTGGCCGGCAATGTTAGAAGGGAGCGAATACCGCAAACCAACCAATGTGTTTGCTCACGGTTATGTCACCGTAGATGGCGCCAAAATGTCAAAATCACGCGGTACATTTATCCAAGCCAGCACCTATTTAAATCACATTGATCCGGAATGTTTACGCTATTACTACGCAGCAAAATTAAACGATCGTATCGAAGATCTTGATTTCAATTTGGAAGATTTCGTTCAACGTGTCAATACGGATATCGTTAATAAATTAGTCAATTTAGCTTCTCGTAATGCAAGCTTTATCGCAAAACGCTTTGAGGGCAAATTAGCAGATAAATTAGAAGACGAAGCACTTTTCGCTGAATTTACTGCACAAGCTGAACAAATTGCTGCTTATTATGAAAGCCGCGAATACAACAAGGCGATTCGTGAAATCATGGCATTAACCGATAAAGCCAATAAATATATTGATGAAAAAGCCCCTTGGGTAATTGCGAAAGAAGAAGGTAGAGATGCCGAATTACAAGCGGTTTGCTCAATGGGTATCGAGCTTTTCCGTGTATTGATGTCTTACTTAAAACCGGTTCTTCCAAAACTGGCTGAACGTGCAGAAGCGTTCTTACAAACAGAACTAACATGGGATAATATTGCACAACCACTATTAGGTCATCAACTTGCTCCATTTAAAGCGCTTTTCTCTCGTTTAGAGAAAAAACAAATTGATGCAGTAGTAGAAGAAACTAAAGCTCTTTTTGCTGAAGCAAACAAAGCGACAGAAAAAACAGCGGCAAAAGCGACCGCACTTTCAAATGTCGAACCTATTGCTGACACCATTACCATTGACGATTTTGCTAAAATTGATATGCGTGTGGCAAAAGTACTGAAATGCGAAGCAGTACCAGAATCAAACAAACTCTTGCGCTTTGAATTAGATTTAGGTGACCATACTCGCCAAGTGTTCTCTGGCATTAAAGCAGCTTACAACAAACCTGAAGAATTAGAAGGTCGTTTTGTCATTGTGGTTGCAAACCTGGCACCTCGTAAAATGAAATTCGGCGTATCGGAAGGGATGATTCTTTCTGCTGGTACTGGCGGAAGTGATTTATTCTTACTTTCAGCTGATAGCGGTGTCACTGCCGGTATGCAAGTAAAATAATTTAATATTTAGGCGACTTAAGTCGCCTTTTTTATTGCCAAATAGAATTAAATACCCTACCATATCAATCAGCTATTTATCACGCAAATTAAAAGGAATTCATTATGACAAACGAACTTATCTGCTATAAACAAATGCCGGTTTGGACAAAAGATAAATTACCTAAAATGTTCCAAGAAAAACACAATACCAAAGTGGGGACTTGGGGCAAACTCACCATACTAAAAGGTAAACTTAAATTTTATGAGCTGACCGAAAATGGTGATGTGATTGCTGAACATATTTTTACACCAGAAAGCAATATTCCGTTTGTTGAGCCACAAGCCTGGCACCGAGTTGAAGCACTTTCTGATGACTTAGAATGTACGCTTGGTTTCTATTGCACAAAAGAAGATTACTTCAGCAAAAAATATAATATGACTGCAACGCATGGTGATGTGGTTGATGCCGCTAAAATTATTAAACCTTGTAAAGTGCTAGATTTAGGCTGTGGACAAGGTCGTAATTCGCTTTATTTAAGTTTAAAAGGCTACGATGTGACCTCTTGGGATCACAACGAAAATAGCATCGCCTTCTTGAACGAAACTAAAGACAAAGAAAACTTGAATATTAAGACCGCTGTTTATGATATTAACACCGCCAATATTCAAGAAAACTACGACTTCATTTTATCTACCGTGGTATTTATGTTCTTAAACCGTGAGCGAATTCCAGCCATTATTAAGAATATGCAAGAACACACCAACCCAGGTGGTTATAACTTAATTGTTGCAGCCATGTCCACGCCTGAAGTGCCTTGTCCACTTCCGTTCTCATTTACATTCTCTGAAGGTGAATTAAAAGAATATTACAAAGATTGGGAATTCTTAGAATACAACGAAAATATGGGCGAGTTACACAAAACCGATGAAAACGGCAATCGCATTAAATTAAAATTTGCGACAATGCTAGCAAGAAAAAAATAATTTGCTAATTTAAAAAAGAAAATGACCGCACTTTGTCATATAAAGTGCGGTCATTTTTTTATGGTGTTTTAATTACTCTTCAATAGAACGCAATAATTCGTTGATACCTACTTTACCTAAAGTTTTTGCATCAACTTTTTTCACAATCACTGCACAGTATAAGCTGTATTTACCACATTTAGATGGAAGGCTACCAGATACCACTACAGAACCAGCAGGAACGCGGCCATAGAATACTTCACCTGTTTCACGATCGTAGATCTTCGTTGATTGACCGATGAATACGCCCATAGAGATCACACAACCATCTTCCACAATCACGCCTTCAACGACTTCAGAACGTGCACCGATAAAACA
>ERZ1674045.383-NODE-383-length-12555-cov-2.510400_pt1 | contig 12555 bp, 16 predicted proteins | sample MGYA00581131_ERZ1674045 | MGnify/ENA primary metagenome ERZ1674045 (study PRJEB41354, sample SAMEA4873299) | human saliva metagenome | biome: human-associated habitat [ENVO:00009003]; feature: mouth environment [ENVO:08000002]; material: saliva material...
TCAATTAAAATCAGAGTGGTTAGAAAAATTAAATAAGGATTATCCTCAAATAAAAATTGTTTTAGTATAATGGATGTGTGGAAAACGACTTTTGATTTTGTTCTGAAGAAACAAAATGGGAAATATAAAATAGTAGCTGTTGAAATTCCTACTGCATAGTTAGATAACAAATAAATATGATAAATTAAAAATAAAATAGATTCTATACCTTTTGAAGCTCGGATGGAAATCACTGAAAAGTACCATTTATCAAGAGTAGGTAGATATGCGTATAGGAAAAGTAAAAAAGGAAATGCTTTATTTGAAGTTAGAAGTCGTTGCTCATTTGCTAATTATATAGTATCTTTGCGCCAAAATACACTTTCTTATGGACGCTAATACCCATACGCTCGGCGAAATGGTACGCCTCTATATTCAGCAAAATAACCTCAGCTACGGGCTCTATCGCGCGCAGCTGCCCACCCTTTGGGCTGAACTAATGGGGGCTTCGGTGGCTAAATACACCTCGTCGGTAACGCTAAAAGGTACTACCCTTTTCGTACGTCTGACTGCCCCTGCCCTCGCCCAAGAGCTCAGCTATGGGAAAAGCAAAATAATAAGTACCCTCAACGAAGCTCTCGGCAGTGAGGTTATACAAAAACTGGTTTTCTTACACTAATACTATGATACGTAACGCTACTCCGACCGATGCCCTCGCCGTTGCCCCACTGATGTTTCAGGCAATGGAGGAAATCGTCTATAAAATGATTGGCAAACCTCATAAAGAAGAGGCTATCGACCTACTGGCTCAACTATTCGCACAAAAAAATAACCAATATTCGTACGAAAATGCTTGGGTATACGAGGAAGCGGGTAGCGTAATAGGGTCGGTTATAGCTTATGATGGGGCTCAATTGCACACCTTGCGCGCTCCGGTATTGGCACTCATTCGCAATAGCTATGGTATAGATATTGTACTTGAAGACGAGACCACCGCTGGCGAACTGTACATCGATACGCTAAGCGTACTGCCCACCGCCCAAGGGCGCGGGATAGGGTCGAAGCTGGTGCGCCACCTATGCGAGGTGAGTTCGCAGCCCATAGGACTATTAGTAGATGTGAATAACCCTGAAGCTGAACGCCTCTACACTCGGTTAGGTTTTGAATACGCTAATCATCAGGAACTTGCTGGAGGAGTATATAAACATTTGATACTAAAAATATAACGCCTTATGAAAACCCTAATAAAAAACGCAACGCTCGTGAATGAAAACGAGCTACAAGTGGCTGACCTCTTGATAGAGGATGAGCGCATCAGTAGGATAGGTGCTAACCTTCATCCGAAGGGAGATTATCAGGTAATTGACGCTACTGGTAAGTATCTGCTGCCTGGGGTGATTGACGACCAAGTACATTTTCGCGAACCTGGTCTTACCCACAAGGCTACTATCGCTACCGAAAGTAAGGCGGCTGTGGCTGGAGGAGTTACGACTTTCTTTGAACAACCCAACACCGTACCCCAAACGGTAACCCTTGAACGCCTAGAAGAAAAATTCGCTATCGCTCAGAAGAGTTCGTTTGCTAACTATTCGTTTTTCCTTGGAGGTACTAACGATAACCTTGAAGAACTTAAACGCTTAGACCCTAAGGCTTGTGCAGGGGTGAAACTCTTCTTAGGTTCGTCCACCGGCAATATGTTGGTAGATGACGAGAAGACCATAGAGGCGATTTTTAGCAATGTGGATTTGGTAATTGCTGCCCATTGTGAAGATGAAGCGACTATTAGAAAAAATCTGGCCCACTATCAGGAGCTATACGGCAATGATATTCCGATAGACCTACACCCGCATATACGCAGTGCTGAGGCTTGCTATCTGTCGTCGTCGCCCGCTTGCACGTGTTCCACCTTTCGACCGCTGCCGAAACGGAGCTTTTCCGCAATGATATTCCGCTAAAAGACAAGAAGATAACCGCTGAGGTATGTGTGCATCACCTTTGGTTTTCAGAAGACGATTATACTACTCGCGGGGCTTTCATCAAATGGAACCCTGCCGTGAAGACTGCCGAAGACCGCGCCGCCCTATGGCAAGCCCTCTTAGATGACCGCCTTGATGTTATCGCTACTGACCACGCCCCTCATACGCTAGAAGAAAAGCAGCAAAAAGGCTATACGAATATCCCTTCTGGCGCTCCGCTGGTACAGCACTCGTTGGTAGCGATGCTCGAAAAGGCACACAAGGGGGTTATTTCGCTTAAAAAAATAGTAGAAAAGATGTGTCATAACCCTGCTATCCTCTTTGACATAGAAGACAGAGGTTACCTACGCGAGGGCTATTACGCTGACTTGGTGTTGGTGGATATGAATGCTCTGTGGACGGTACAAAAGCAAAACTTGCTGTACAAGTGCGGCTGGAGTCCGCTGGAAGGACAGCAGTTTCACGCGCGAATAGTGAGCACTTTCGTAAACGGGCAATTGGCTTATAACAACGGGCAGGTATGCCCTACCCCCTACGGAAAACGTGTAACCTTTAACCGATAATATGAAGAAAATCATTTATATAATAGGGCTGCTGAGCCTTGTGGCCTGCAAAAAGAATATAGTGCCTAAACCTGACCATTTTTTAGATGAGCAGCAGATGGAGTCGTTATTGTACGATTTGGCGCTATTAGAGTCGATGAAAGCAACAGAATCGCATACCTTGGACTCGCTACAGTTTGACGCTAAAGCGTTTATCTATCGGAAATATGAATGCGACAGTACGGCTCTGGCGCAAAATATGGTGTATTACGCTTCTTTTCCGAAGCAATACGACCAAATAGTGCACAGGGTAGATGAACGACTGAAAGCACAACGCGACAGCCTTAACAAAGAGATGCAGAGCGCTCCGCCCATCGAACCTAACATACCCAAAAGACCGCCCCTACCGCCTTTGGATAGTATTCACCCCTAAAAAAACAAAAACGATTGGAACCTATTACGCTACATCATTCGTACCTGACGTGGGTATTCCCCGCCTTCCTGCTTATCTTTGGGTTGGTGGCTTTCCTGCGTGCGTTTTATCCCAAGCATTTTGCTGATTATGAGCGACTGTTAGTAAACAATAAGTACATAGCTATTTACGGCAAAAAGGAGCGCAAGTTGCATCTTTTTACGGTGGTACTCTACCTAATGCAGTGTATTGGGTTGGCTCTTCTTATCTATATAGGGCTGAAGCACATAGGCATCAAGAGGCTTTTGAGTGAGCGTTTTATGTTTTTGGAGTTGACTCTTGCGGTAATAGGAGTGCTGCTACTGAAGCTAATGATACAGCGTTGGATCAGTAGTCTTTTTGATCTTTCGGAGTTTTATAAAGACTATGTTTTTGTGCGCATAGCGTACTCATCGTATGCAGTTATAGGGGCGAGTCTGGTGCTTTTTGTAGGAATTTACAGTTCATTAGTAGGAGTAACACTATTGACAGTGTTATTTATTATACTACTGATTATTAATGCTTTAGGATGGATAAAAATTATTAAAAACAATCTAAAAGAAATAAAACCCTATATTTTGTATTTTATTTTGTATCTTTGCGCCCTTGAAATAGCCCCCTACGTCTATCTGATTTACGGAATAAATCTATTGATAGGCAATCAGCAGTAGGAGTTTTTCAGTTATAAAAAGACATTATCTAGGAAGTGTAAAGAAAGAAATTTATGAAGGTAAAATCAATTTTAGTATCGCAGCCTGAGCCCAAAGCGGAGAACTCTCCATACTCTCAGATTATCGAAAATCATAATGTAAAAGTAGACTTTGTACCCTTTATAAAAGTAGAAGGAATGACAGCGAAAGACATTCGTATGCAGAAAATAGACCTTACTAAGTTTTCAGCAGTTATTCTAACGAGCCGGAAGTCAGTAGATCATTATTTTCGAATAGCAGAAGAGATGCGCTTTAAAGTGCCGGATACGATGAAGTACTTTTGTCAGTCAGAAGCCATCGCATTTTATCTGCAGAAATATATTACTTATCGCAAACGCAAAATATACGTAGGCAAAAAAGAGTTTTCGGAATTATTGCCTATACTGAAGAAGTACAAAGATGAGAACTTTCTTTTCCCTGGGTCTGACTCGCCTAAGCCTGAGGCTACCGCAGCGCTGAACGACCTGAAAATAAAATGGGAACGCGTGGTATTCTACCGCACTGTATATTGCGATATTTCGGCTATCAAAAACAATAAATACGATATACTTACATTCTTCTCGCCTGCGGGTATTGAGGCTCTTTTTAAGAGTTTCCCTGACTTCTCGCAGAAGAAAACCAAAATAGCTGTTTATGGAGATGCTACCCTGAAAGCAGCTGAAGAGGCTGGGCTTGTTATTGACATTAAAGCACCATCGCCTGAAAGCCCTTCGATGACCGTAGCGCTTGACCACTATATAGGTAAGATGAATGGAAAAAGGTAAACCATTTTGCCAATGAGTTGATTTGAAAATTAATAATATTGCCAGTGTTAAAAAAAACACTGGCAATATTTTTTTATTGTTTCATTAGTAAAAACATCTCTTTTAGGACACCAGTCGAATAATTTTAACACCACTACGTTAAAAATTAACATAGCTTTAACACATAGGGGGGGGGTAAAATGCTTATCTTTGCCCCCGAAAATACACAAGATATTTGCTTTTATTAAAGTCCCGACTTTTATTCTCTTTCATCTATTCTATTCTCCTCAGAAAGTCGGGCATATTTCAGAGAAATGGCAGAGGCTATAGCTGTCCTCACACAGTGTCCTCTGCTTCTTTCTCTGACGCTTTTGTAATTTTCTTCAAAGTTTTTTGTATTTTTGCGCTATCAAATCACAATAAGCAACTAATGGTTAGTAATACAAAAGAAAATGAGCAAGATTTTTAGCAAAAACGCCTTCCTTTGGCTCTTAGTACTAATGGTACTGTTGGGCAAAATCATTCCCTATCGCGAAAGCTACAACGCCTACTTCAATTTAGGTACTTTTATTGATTGGGGTATAGTGATTATCTTCCTCCTCTATGGACTTAAACTCAATATCCGCGAGGTAGTAAACGACATCAAAAACTGGAAACTACACCTATTGGTGCAGCTGGCTACCTTCGTGCTTTTCCCCCTTTTGGTCATTGCTTTCTATCCGCTAGCCAAAGGCACTACTTTCTACCTGCTATGGTTTTCCATATACTTCCTCGCTTGCCTGCCATCTACAGTATCATCATCAGTAGTGATGGTCTCTATCGCTAAAGGCAATGTACCCTCAGCTATTTTCAACGCCTCCATTTCAGGACTTATCGGTATCTTTGCCACCCCTATGCTAATGCCTTTATGGATAACAGCAGCAACGCTACGGTCGACCAAGCCTCTATCATCCAACAACTATTGCTAAAAGTACTCTTGCCTATCGTATTAGGCTTGCTTCTGAACCCCTTATGCCGTAAGTTCATCACCCGTTACGGAAAACTCATCGGCAAGTTCGACCGACTTATTATACTGCTAATCGTCTATGAGAGCTTTTCTACTGCCTTTGTAAACCAAGTCTTCAGCAGCGTACCTGCCGTAACGTTTCTTATTATCGCAGGGGCATCAGTAGGACTGTTCTTTATTGTCTATCACGTATTAGGCTGGGCGACTAAGCGTTTGGATTTCAACCGCGAGGATACTATCACCACCACCTTTTGCGGCTCTAAGAAATCATTAGTTCACGGCAGCTTGTTTATGATGGTATTAGGCATTCCTGACGACAATAAGGTAATGTTTCTCTTACCCATAATGCTATACCACAGCTTTCAGTTGTTCTACGTAAGCTGGCTAGCAAATAAATTATCAATAACACATAAACCCTAACAAACTATGAGGAAAGCACTAATCATCTTAACTACCTTAATAGCCATTGTAGGCTGCCAAACACGCATTAAACCTCTTACAGATTTAGACGACAACCAATTGCACGGCAAGGTAAAACAAATGCTCGAACTAACCTATTACTACGGCAATGTTGATAGAGTTGTTTTTGAAGAGAAAACCAAAGCCTCCGATTCAATGTTGTACACTTTTGACGAAAAAGGCTATTATACCGAAGCCGTTCGCTTAACTCCTCCTAATGATGACGAGGACGAACAGGCAGCCAGAAAAATATACGTTACTCGCACGGCTGACGAAGTGAAAACAACCGCTTACAACAGCGATGGAGATATCCTATATCAAAGCATAAGTAAGCTAAACCTAGAAGGCTTAGAGCTTACCCGAACAGATTTTTATAAAAAAGATGACGATAAAATTGTAATGAACTCCACTTATGACCATAAGAATCTCAAGAGGGAAATAAATATTGAACACAAAGACGGAGGTAAGCAGAAAAATGTACTAACCCATAACAAAAAAGGACAAGTCATTAAAGGAGAGTTTTACATAGATAACGGAAATGAGCTTTTTTTAACCTCTACATATACTTACAACAGCAAGGACTATTTAGAAAAACGTGAACAGAAGTATATTACTACTTATTCGGTTACTACCACTTACGAGTATGAATACGATGCCCAAGGCAGTGCCACTCTCGTCAAGGAATACGAAGACGGCAAACTCACAACCACAAAAAAGAGAATCATAGAATATTATTAACATCCCCAATATTTTTAGAAAATTTTTCTCCCCTTAGCTACCCTTTACTTTCCCTATAGAAACGATATAGGAACGATATAGGAACGATACAGGAATAACGCAACATCGCCCAAAGTATAAATATCTCCCAAAAAACCCAAAAACAGAAAAATATCCTAATTTGTCATTCGCCATTTGCCATTTGTCATTAAATTACTATCTTTGTGCTTTCAATAGTAAAACAGTAATGTTATGGGTATGATTATGAACTACCTCCGCGTACCTAAGGCGGAGTTTGACAAATATCTAAAAGAACCTAAGGCACTCGAAGAGGAGATTTATACGCTTTTCGAGGTTGAAGAAACTAGTGAACGTTTATTTGATGTTGATAAGGCGTGGAGTGGTATTATGTACCTACTCACAGGCAGTGCTTTCGTCTGTGGCTACGAAGAAGATGAAGACGATGATGTATCTCGTCTCTTTTTCAGCGGACAGCTTTTTGATGAGCAGTCTGACCTCTATGGATTTGGACCTGCACACTACATTACCCCCACTCAAGTGGCGGCACTCAGTAAGCGACTTAGTGCTATGTCCGAAGCAGACTTACGAGAAAACTATAATCCCGAAGAGATGGCAGCCAATGAAGAGCTTTACCCCTCATTAGAGTGGAACGAAGATGATTTTTCTTACCTAAAGTATCACTTCGAAAAGTTGCAACAGTTTTTCGCCACAGCAGCCCAAAACGGTGATGCTATAGTAAATTTCCTATCATAACAATTCAAAAATATCAAAAAGTGGAAAAAACAGCTTCTCAAATCATTGATTGGATAAAAAACTACGCCCAGCAAGCCCGTGTCAAAGGCTTGGTGATAGGCATATCAGGAGGGGTAGACTCAGCCGTAGTCTCTACTCTCTGCGCGCGTACGGGGTTACCTACCCTTTGCCTCGAAATGCCCATTCATCAGGCAGAAAGCCACGTAAGCAGAGCCGAAGAGCATATCAGCTTCCTTAAGGCATACTACCCTAACATCACTAATTTGCGGGTAGACCTCACCCCTGTATTCGACCAATTCGTAGTGCAAGTGCCGCTGACCGATAAGCCCACCTACGAAATGGCTTTGGCGAACACCCGTGCCCGCCTACGAATGACGACTCTTTACTACTTCGCTGGTTTAGAGGGGTATATCGTAGTAGGTACAGGCAATAAGATAGAAGATTTTGGCGTAGGCTTCTTCACCAAATACGGCGATGGGGGCGTAGACATCAGTCCTATAGCCGACCTGATGAAGAGTGAAGTGTACAAACTTGGCGAGTACTTACAGATTCCTCAAAGCATTCTCAAAGCCAAACCCTCTGACGGACTTTTTGGCGATGACCGCAGCGATGAAGACCAGCTAAAAGCCACTTATGACGAGTTAGAGTGGGCAATGCTACAAACCGAGCAAGGACAAACTGCCGAAGCCTTCACAGGCAGACAGCGCGAAGTATTCGAGACATACACTCGCCTCAACCGTGCTAACCAACACAAAATGCAACCCATACCCATTTGCAAAATCGACAAATCAGCAAATTGACTAATCGACAAATTAACAAAAATGAATATACTAATCTTAGGCTCTGGCGGTCGTGAACACGCCTTTGCCGTAAAACTACACAGCAGTCCACTTTGCGACCAGCTTTACATAGCCCCTGGCAATGGGGGTACTCAACACGTAGCTACCAATGTAGCTATTAGTCCTACCGATTTCCCTGCGCTGAAAGCCTTTGTACTCGAAAAAGAGGTTACAATGGTGGTAGTAGGCCCCGAAGACCCTTTAGTAAAAGGGGTATATGATTTCTTTGTAAACGACAAAGACCTTGCTCACGTACAAGTGATAGGCCCTTCGCAGCACGGTGCTACCCTCGAAGGCAGTAAAGAGTTCGCTAAGGAGTTTATGGTACGCCATAACATTCCTACGGCTAAATATGCGAGTTTTACTAAGGAAACTGTCGAGGAAGGTTGTGCTTTCCTCAGCACTATGAAAGCCCCTTACGTCCTCAAAGCCGACGGATTGGCAGCAGGCAAGGGGGTAGTAATACTCGAGGACTTACACGAAGCACAAGCCGAACTACGCCGTATGCTTATCGAGGCTAAATTCGGGCAAGCCAGCACCAAAGTAGTGATAGAAGAGTTCCTCAAAGGTATAGAGCTTAGCTGCTTTGTGCTAACTGATGGTGTTGATTATAAAATATTGCCTACTGCCAAAGATTACAAGCGTATTGGCGAAGCCGATACAGGGCTTAACACCGGTGGTATGGGGGCGGTTTCACCGGTGCCTTTTGCCGATGCCGCTTTTATGCAGAAGATAGAAGAGCGCATCGTAAAACCTACCATCAACGGACTACAAGCAGAAGGCATTGTCTATAAAGGTTTTGTATTCATCGGACTTATAAAAGTTGAGGGCGAACCTTACGTGATAGAATACAACGTGCGTATGGGTGACCCCGAAACAGAAGTGGTATTGCCCCGCATAGAAAGCGACTTAGTACCTTTGTTCCAATCGCTTTACAACGGCACTTTGGCTTCGCAAGAACTAAAAGTAACCCCACAAAGTGCTACCACAGTGGTAATGGTATCAGGGGGGTACCCTGAGGAATACGAAAAAGGGAAAGTCATCACCGGCACAGAAAGTGTAACCGATAGTATGGTATACCACGCAGGCACTACCCTAAAAGAGGGCGCACTGCTAACGGCAGGAGGTAGAGTGCTAGCGATTACCTCATTAGGAGCTGATTTTCACCAAGCGCTACAGAAGTCATACCACAGTATCAGCAAAATACATTTTGAAGGGGCTTACTACCGAAGAGACATTGGTAAAGATCTTTCATCACTCTAATCATAGTTCAAAATTCTTATGAGGGTTGTCATCACAGGAATGGGGATTTATTCGTGTATAGGCACTTCGTTAAGCGAGGTCAGTAGCTCATTATATCAGGGGAAGTCGGGTATTGTAGTACAGCCCGAGCGCAAGCTGATGGGCTATAGGTCAGCCCTTACAGGTGTTCTGCCTACCCCAGAGCTCAAAGGCTTATTGGGGCGCAGAGAGCGCATATCTATGGGGCAGGAAAGTGAGTTCGCTTATATGGCTACCCGCGATGCCCTTAGCGCGGCACAGATAGACCTCGACTTTCTACGCCAGAATGAAGTAGGTATTCTCTACGGAAATGATAGCGTAGCCGAATCGGTAGTACTCACACACGATAAGATACGCGAGAAGAAAGACACAGCATTGCTCGGTTCAGGGGCAGTATTTCGCACGATGAACTCTACCGTTACGATGAACCTCTCTACCCTCTTTCAGCTGCGCGGAGTGAATATGAGCATTAGTGCGGCTTGTGCCAGTGGTTCGCACGCTGTAGGGTTAGGCTATTTGCTAATACAGAGCGGTATGCAAGATTGTATCATATGCGGCGGAGCCCAAGAGGTAAACCCCTATTGTATGGGCAGTTTCGACGGATTAGGAGTTTTCTCAATACGCGAAGAGACGCCTGCACTTGCCTCTCGTCCTTTTGATGCACACCGCGATGGCTTAGTACCTAGCGGAGGCGCTGCCACTCTTATACTCGAAAGTTATGAACACGCGCTAAAGCGTGGGGCTACCCCTATAGCCGAAGTAGTAGGCTATGGCTTTTCGTCTAACGGCGCTCATATCTCTACCCCAAGTGTAGAAGGCCCTGCCCGCGCGATGAGGCGAGCGTTGCAAAATGCAGGTATACAGCCCCACGAGATAGACTATATCAATGCGCACGCTACTTCCACCCCTATAGGCGATGCCAATGAAGCAAAGGCTATTTACGAAGTATTTGGCAGCAAAACACCTGTAAGCTCTACCAAATCAATGACGGGACACGAATGCTGGATGGCAGGGGCAAGCGAGCTCATATACAGCATACTAATGATGCAACACGACTTTATAGCTCCTAACATCAACTTCGAAACCCCCGATGAAGACAGTGCCAAGCTAAATATTATCGGCAGCACACAGCAAAAGTCCATCAATGCTTTCTTGAGCAATTCATTTGGCTTTGGTGGTACTAATTCAGCTTTAATAATTAAAAAAATGCCCATTAGCTAATCAGCCAATGGGCATTTTTTATTATTTATCACTTTTAAGGATACCCCCACTCAGGGCGAACTCCATAGCTTTTTGCGCGGTAAAACCCTCAGCAGGTTTAATATTTTCGGCAGAAGTAACGATTACCCACCCCGATATAGCGTAAGAGTGCGGCAGATAAACACTTACCATACCTTCTAGATTTGTAAAATTCATAGTATGTTGGGTAAGGAAGCCTATACGCCATATTTCAGGCGTTTCATTAACCCGCACCCACACAGGATTGGTAAACTTGCGTTTATCGCCTACAAACGAAGCCAACATATCTTTGATAGAGGAATAGATAATCTTCACCCCAGGTATATGTGCCACTATATAGTCCATTAGGCTAACGAATAGCTGCCCCAAAATAAGCTTACTACCAACAAAGCCGATAAGTGCCGTACCAAACAGCACAGCCGCAAATACAGCCCCTGGGTATTGGCGAGAGATGTTGGGCACTAAGTTATCTACACTCTTAAAGATAGACCATATAATCCACACGGTGGCACTAAGAGGGCCTATAATAAGAATTCCTTGAAAGAAAAACTTGATAAAGATGCCTAAATAATTCTTTTTTTTCATTTGTTTTTAGTGAATATTAAGGGTTATTGGCTCATCATAAAAGTATTGGTATGTGCTCTAAGAATAGCTGAAAGCTGAGGTGAATAGCCTCCACCCATAGAGCATTGCACGGGCAAATGGTATTGGCGACAAAGATTGAATACAAATCGGTCGCGGTCAGCACAACCTTGCACACTCAGCGATAGTTTGCCGAGTTTATCACTACTAAGCACATCTACTCCCGATTGGTAAAACACAAAATCAGGTTGATAAGCGGTGATGATTTCGAGCAAAACAGAAGTAAGAATGGAAAGGTAAGCCGCATCAGTAGTGCCTGTAGGCAGGGCGATATCTCTATCGGACTGTTCTTTTACAAAAGGGTAATTACCCTCTGCGTGCATCGAAAAGGTGAAGACGCGCGGGTCGTGCCTAAATATCTCGGCAGTACCATTCCCCTGATGTACATCTAAATCGATAATAAGCACTTTTCTAACAGCTGTATGCGCCAGCAAATAGGCAGCAGCCACCGCTTGGTCGTTAAGCATACAGAACCCCTCTCCCCTATCAGAAAACGCGTGATGCGTACCCCCTGCTATATTAAACCCTACCTCAGCGGTGTGCAGTGCCCATAGGGCTGCCTCAATGGTACCTTGTACTAAGGTGAGTTCACGGTCTACTAACTGCTGATTTTGCACAAAACCAATAGGCAATGCCTCTTTATGCGAGAGCTGTAGATGCACAAACTTATGCACATAATCGGGGGTATGTGCCAAGCAGAGCGTTTCCAGACTTACCTTAGAGGGGGTGCGAAAGTCAGCAGGCTCGGCTATCCCTTCGTGCAGAAGCTGTTGCGGCAAAAGGGCGTACTTCTGCATCGGAAAGCGATGATTATCTGGCACTGGGTGATTATAGATGGGGTGGTAACTGATGTACATTTCACTATAAATTATACCGTTTGTGCTTTCTTTCTACTGAAGTAAATATATACCAAAGTACCTATAAGCAGCAAGTGTAAATATACTGAGTACATCACTAATTGAGGATAATCCATTGTATGGGCGAACTGATAAAGCCCAATAACCTGCGCCCCATAAGGAATGAGACCTTGGGCATAGCAAGAAAAGATATCGAGCACCGAAGCGGCATTGCGCAGCGGCACATTAAACTGCTCGCTGATGCGCTTGCTTATCTTCGATACAATAAGAATGGCTACCGTATTATTGGCTACACATACATCGGCTACCGTTACAAGGAAGCCCATACCGAGCAATGCCG